>JAEEGL011338553.1_pt1 | contig 30886 bp, 41 predicted proteins | sample 9134231 | NCBI WGS metagenome assembly JAEEGL01 (sample SAMN16246548, study PRJNA631951) | gut metagenome | biome: gut microbiome; feature: rumen; material: fiber-attached | host: Bos | place: Iran: Karaj | collected 2018-10
ACTCAGGAATATATAGGAGGAGAAATGTATTGGCGTGATATTTTAAATGTGCAAAATGTGGAAAAAGGCTTCTTCCCATCGTCAAATAAATACGGAATACCTGATATTAAATCGGATAAATTAGAAGTAAAAAACCTGATTCCGTATAGAGTTGATAAAAACCGAAACGGAACGGCACACTTCTTTTTAGATGACTATCGTTTTGAAAGATGTTGGAAGAATGCTGACTCTCAAATTGAAGAATTAAAAAAATATGACGGAGCATTATCTCCTGATTTTTCAATGTACACCAACTATCCACAGGCTTTTCAACTTTGGCAAGTTTATAGGAACAGATGGTGTGCTGCGTATTGGCAACTTCATGGAATCAAAGTCATTCCGACAGTTAGTTGGTCGACTGAAGAAAGTTTCAAATATTGCTTTTTAGGAATTCCAAAAGGTGCAACTGTTGCAGTTGGAACTGTTGGTGTATTGAATCATAAAGAATCTCAAATCCTCTTTATGCGTGGTTTTGAAGAAATGTTACAACAACTTGAACCAAGTGAGATTTTGATTTATGGAAACAAGTTGGCTGACTTGAACGGATATAAAAATATTCGGTGGTTTGAGCCGTACATGAACAAATTTATCAAGAAAGGAGTCTAACATGGGCGGTCGAGGTTCAGGCGGAGGTAAGTCCGGCGGAGGCGGTGGTGCAAGTAATCAATCGCCAAAGCCGTTCAAATTACCAAAAGGAACACCATATTTAAAAAACTTGAATGATTCAAAAGAGGTTGAAGCTTTACGGAAGAAAACCCTAAATGAAGTTAACTCTCTAATGAAAAAAACAAATTTTTATGGTGATAAAACAATGCAAAAATTGAAGAATGATTTGGCTTTGGCATCACATTTTGATGGCGAAAATGTTTTAGCATTGGCAGATATTTTCTATAATTACAAACCTAAATTTTTAAAACAAATTAAATGGTTTGAAGGAGGTGCTTAATGGGTGGTCGTGGTTCAGGCGGAAGTCGTGGTGGTGGCGGAGGCGGTGGTGCTGCTCGTCTTCACGATGAAACAACAGAAAATCTAATTAACAGATTGGAAAATAATCTCGATTATATTAATCAAAAACTAAAGGATAATCCAACACCTAAAAAAGAACAAAGGTTAAAGGATGATGCTGCCGAGATAAAATACCAAATTGAATATTACAAAAAATCAGACAAAATAAAATACATCAATGAACATGGCGGTTCAGACATTGACATTACTGATAGTTATTCAAGTAAAGAAATCGACAAAATGTACAGACAAGTACGCAATGGTAAAAAGATGAAAAAAGTCGGCTACGAATGGGTAGTTGACCATAATAGTTAATGAAAGGAGTCCAACATGGGCGGTCGTGGTTCAGGCGGAAGTCGTGGTGGTGGAGGCGGTGGTACTGCTAAAAAAATTCCCACCGGCGAAGGCATTACTGACAAACAAGAATTAATAAATTTATATAACAGTATCTCAGGTAATTCTAATTTATCAATTGAACAGCGTGTTCAAGCAATGCACGATATAAACGAAAGAATAAAAGAATTAGATGCAAAAAAAGCTGAAGATACGAAACAAAAAAGGCTTGATGCTCTTGCAAAAGCACGTGCAAAACGAGCAGAAAATCTTAAAAAAGGTATAAAACCTGAAAAGAAAAAAGAAAAAGATCCAAAAAGAACAAAACCTAAAATGTCTATGGATAGCACAGTTTCTGACCTTAAATATGGTTTAAGACGTGATGTTGTTACAGACGGATATATTTCAAACAGCGATTTTAGAGTTGAAGATTATGGCGATTCAATAAGTGTTCAGGTCAGATATTTAGGCAAATGGAAAAATCCATCTCATGCACGTTATGAGGAAGATTACGATTGGCAAGAATTACACTCATCAAGCCGAAAACAAATAGATAAAGTTGTAAAGAAAATGTCAAAGCAGTCCGGCAGAAAAATTACTTGGAGTTCAAGTGAAAAAAATTGGATTGATTTTGATATACCTAAAATGAAAGGAGATTAAACATGGGCGGTCGTGGTTCAGGCGGAGGTAAATCCGGCGGAGGAGCAAGCAAATCTGCTCCTATATCAAAAGAAACCGAAAACAAAATTAATTCATTAATGAATCAATCATATAAATATGATGACGAAGCTTATGAATATAATCAACGTGCAAAAGGTAATATGGCTATGGCGATTGATTATCGTAAAAAAGGCAAAGAAAAATCTGCTCAAAAATATGAGGATTATGCTGCCGAAGATTTAAAGAAAGCAAGAAAAGCAGAAGCGAAATCAAAAGCATTAGTAAAAGAAGCAAATAAACTTGCACCAAGAGAAGTCGTAAATATTCCACGTTCCTACTCATATCAAGGCGAGCAGGGATATAGGACAGTTTACAAAAGTCCTCAAGCTGCCAAAGAACAATGGAGGCAACGTGCTAAAAATACAATTAGTACGGCATTAAAAGACCAACCAACAATAGTTGAATCCCCAAAAGGAGGTTATAGTGTTGTCCCTCATAAAATTGCAACAATTAATAAATTAAAAATAATTAGTCCGTACAGAATCTCTGACGATGATTAATTGTGTCTGAATGATACAAAATAGCAGAAAAGACTTTATTTTGTTTCACTTCCATTCGATGAATGTGACTGTAACAAAGTAAAGGAGGTCATTATGACAGAAAAAATCACATTAGCAGAAGCTGTTAAATCAAAAGACAACTTCACAAAATTTATTGAACAAAACGAAGAGGAATGTATTAAGCAAGCACTTAAAGGCTTGGAATATCGTCCTGTTCAAATCACAATACCACAGATGACACCAAGTGCTGACGGATTATGCAGCGGACTTGGTGCATTCAAAGACGGACAAAAGTGCTATGTGTTTTGGTTTATTAACAATGAAAAAGAAGAGATGTTGGAACTTGCAGAAAATTTAAACACAAGATTCTCAAAAATCTGCGGAATTTTTATTTTTAAACCTTGTTTAAACGAGGGTAAAACAGAGTTTAAATGCCTTTTAAAGCCTGAAGTTAATAAACGACAGCCGGTAAACACAAGAACTAAAGCAAAACTTCTACAATTTAAATTGTGGGAATTATACAGAGATATTTGTGATGGAAGCGAATATCCTGATATGCAAGTAGCAGAAGCAAAATATCAACATTTTCAATATGTAAATATTCACATAAGCGGAATTCAGTTGATTCAAACAATAAATACGCAGAACGGATATGTTGCATCAGAATTAAGTATGCGTAGCCGAGAAAAATTCTTAAAATTAAAAGAACACAAAGAAGAAATAGAAAAAGAAGTCGGGGAACTGATTTGGGATGATAATGAAAAGAATCAAACTGTAAAAATAAGAAAAGTATATCCGATTGATGTTTATGATTCTAAAAATCACAAAAAGGCTATTACAAAGCTGATTGAAATCGGTGCGGAACTCAAAGCAGTTGCTCATAAATACCTATAAGACAGTTGGCTAATAGACAGGCAGATATAAAAAAAGATAGGATAAAAAAATGAAGATAATTGTTAGGAATAGACGAAATTATAATGAAAAATATGAATTAACTCTTGATGAATTTAAAGAAAAATTCAGAAACGAACTTACAACAGCAATTAATTCATACACGCATCAGCAGGAACAAAAGGATATGCTAAAGCCTCCGTTTATGCACACAAATCCTGATTATAAGCAAGACTTTTATCAGGATTTAAGGTGGAACTTCAACAATTACGCACCAACAAATTATTACATAGAAAAACAAATATAATAGCGATAAAGGGGTTGAGATTTTCTCAATCCCTTATTTTTACATTGTGTCCGAATGATACAAAACTATCCAAAAACAGTTGAAATATGCTGCCACACAATCGATTAATGTGTATGTAAACGAAAGGAGCTAAAAATGGGCATTATGACAAACGAAAAAGAAGAAAGAAATTATCAAGCATTTATGAACGAACTTGAAAAAATATCAAAAAAATACGGAATCGGAATATCAGGATGCGGTGTATTTGATTATTGGGATGAAGATGGATTCAAAGAAATCAAATACAGAAAAGATTCCTCAAGCGGTGATTTAAGAATTGAAAAATTGATATTTTCAGATGGCACTTCATTAGACGATTAAGAGGCAGACAATGATTGAATTAAACGGAATATATAAACTAAAACATATTATCGGTCCTGTGCATAATGATACAAGTGATTTTAAAGTTATCGGATTCAGCGAAGATAAAAAAGTTGTTGGATGCATAAAATTAAATGGCGAGGATGCCGGTGAGAGTTTTGTTTTTGAAACAAAATGTTTAATCGATCCTGAAAAGCCTGACGATATTTACTATGGCGAAATAATAAGAAAGAAAGGATAAAACAATGACAAAAACAGTATTAGGAAGTGAAAACACACAATACGGATTTTATGGAACTATTTACAGTTACAATTCAGAAAAAGAAACAGAACGCAAGTGGGCAGAAGCATTTGAATTACTACTTAATTTATCAGGTCTGACTCCTGCTGAAATTAGAACTTATCTTGATAGCAGAAGTGGGAGAAAATTAGCAGACTGCTGCAACGACTCAAATGATGATGTAAAAGCAGTAATAATAAGAGAATATTTTAAATGGGTTGATGATGATTTATTTGAATGCCGAGTTAAAGACCTTCAAAATATAAGCAGAATGTTATTCGGAACTGTAATGCACGATGATATTACAAATCAAGATGTAGTAATATTATGCGAGGGAACTAAAAAATATAGAAAAGAAAAATATTTCAAAGTTATTGATAAAAACGAAAACATATACATAACAAGAATGGATTTTTTAACACCAAATGAATAAAAAAAGCTCCAAAGTGTTTTCTTTGGAGCAGAAAAATGCATATCTGGATTCAACCTTTAGTAGTGTCGGATATATCAATATCTAATATCTTTGCAACTTGTCTTTGGCTTAATTCTGTATCAAGAGCAAGTTTATTCATACAATAACGAGTGCCATCATAGTTATTTAGGATATATTCTTTTCTTGCTTCCTTAAATGGGTATTTCGGAATTGTTAAAGTTAACCCTCTGAGTGCTAATATTATCCTTAACGATTCTTCTAAACCGACCTCGTCAATAATTGTTCTAATGTCATCACATTCGGACTTCTCCTTAATGTAGTCTTTCCATGGGGTACGCATATTTTTTTCCTCTTCTTTTAGTTGGTCATCATCAGTTAGAGCTTTACTCTAAGACGGGAAGCTTGCACAGATAGCCTCCCGTTTCGACCTTTTACTCGTCATTCGCACAAGCTTTTTCCAATTCAAGCTCGTCTTCAAGTTTCGTTTTTACTTTAAAAAGTCCATCAAGAGTTGCTTCTTTTGGTCTTACTTCTGCTATTAATTCTGACATTTGATGTAAATTATCCAAGATAAGATGTATTGGTTTAAGTTCTTTGCTATGTGCTTTTATTGCACAGTCAGCAATTTTAATTTTTAAATCTTCAACCTCAAACTGACATTCTTGAATTTGTCTTTGTAATAGGTCTACTGCATAATTGCCCATTTTCTCCTCCTTTCTTTTATGTGGTCTCATCAGTTAGAGCCTTACTCTAAGACAGTCGGCTTGGATCAGAACCGACTGTTTCGACCTTTTTACGGACAGGACGATTAAGTGGGGATTTGTATATTTTGACATTCTTTTTCTAACTTTTTCATCAACTTTAGCTTCTCTTCTATTTTCTGAACATTTGCACTTTTTTCGTATGAATCAACACTATATTTTTCTTTATGGTATGCTCTTGAAAAAGCAATATCAGCATCCATCAATTCAGCTTCTAATTGTTCTCTTTGCTTTGTTATAGTGTCCATCATCGCAGAACTTGAATTTGTAATAGGTTCTTTTGTTATTCCACTAAAAAATGCATTTGCCATCATAGGCATTGAGCCGTTCATTGTTTCTTTTGTTTCTTCATTTGTCATTGTCATAATAACTCTCCTTTCCAAATTAATTAGTATTTACATTTGTGCGGCCACACTTTTATTTTTGTAATTTTCTTTTATTTTTCTTATTGCGTGAATAACAGAATTTGCTTTTGTTTTGGTAAGAAATTTAACATCGCTGATTTTAAAATGTGTATCTAAAAATATCCATAATTTTTCTTGCGATGTTTTATCATCAAGATTACTATCTTCACGCCATAAACCCATAATTAATCGAATCTGACTTGGGGTTGCCATATCTTCTCTATTTGCACAGTCTTCAAATTTAAGAGGCATTTTTTTCCATAAATCAAGAGCAACAGCATCGTCTTCTAAGGTTTTTAATAATTTATCCGCTTGTTGCCAAGTTAAATCTTTTGAACTTGAAACGCCATAGCTTGAAAGCATTTCTCTATAAGTACTTTCATCAATGCATAATCTGCTTTTTAGCATATGAATTCTTTTAATTTGTGATTTCGTAGCCATAATATGTTTGTATGTCCTCACGTTCCAAGTTTCTTCCATGTCTAATTCCAAGCTGCACTCCCAAGATAAAAATGGATAAGCAGATAATAATAATGTGTAACCATTGCGAGTCGGAATTAAGGAGACCTACCAGCGTATAATTTTTCATACTAAACTTACTCCTTATCCATTAGCATCTTAGAAGTTTCCTTAACGATAGATTCATCGACCTCTTCTCTATCATTAATTTGAGCAACAACAATGCTGTTGCAAATCAAATGTTCTAATCGTCTTGTGTTACCTTTACAGCAACCATAGAATGTTTTTGCAAGGTCAGTACTTAACCCGGATTTTGCAACAATGGTTATAACGTCATTCATTGCAAGATTTCCCAAGTGTTTTTTATACATAACTCTTGAATAAAGTTGGTCGTACTGATTCTGTCTGCCTCTGAGGTTTTGCAATAAAACTTCACGACCGATTAGAAGTAAACCCACACCTGTTTTATCGTGAATTCTGCGAGTCATTTCCAAAGCTTCTCTGCGAAGATTTTCAGCTTCGTCAATAATAATTAATCTGCCGGAATTCTGTAATTTTTCAACAACTTCTTCCATAAGATTATAAACGCAGCCTTTACAAGATAAACCGAGTGCTTTGTGCAATTCTAAAAGTAATGAACGAGCTGTGTAACTGTAATCACTCTCAATTAAAATTGCATCAATATATTTTTTTACATATTCTTTTGCTGCGACAGTTTTGCCAAGTCCGGCACTACCAACACATACACCAATTCTGCCACGTGTATGACATAAAGCAGCAACTTCTTTTATATACATCATTGTTGATATATCTACAATTGGCAATTTTAAAGCCGTACTACGAAGTTTTTCTCTTCTTAAAAAATTACTTACTCTGTCTGTAATTTTCTCATTATCGCCATTGTATGTTTTACTCATCCATTGACTCAATGCTGTTTTAGAGATGTCTATTTCATTCGCAACATAAGTTGATGTAACATCATTTTCTTTCATGAATGTTCTAAGTTCTGCTATTAATTTATCCATTTGCGACTACTCCTTTTTCTTGTTCTTCGGCAACAAATTTTTTATCGGTGTTGTATAAGAAAATTGTTTTATTTTCTTTTTCTTGTTCGGCAATAGCCACAAAACCTGATAAATCTTGCATGCCGTATTCATCCATCTCTTTCTTCTTTTTAATCGCATCTTCCATTTTGGTATTTGCAAATTTTGTAATACGAGGTTCAGCATCTTTTATTGCTTGAGAGTATGCTGCTATGTAATTTTCACATTGTTCAGCAATATCAATTGTTCTATTCTGAACAATATATGATTTGGCAATTTTAATATTTCGTTTTTTATTAGCCAAGGCTGTCTTAAATTCCTCTTTTGAAACTTGATTTGCGTATAATGCAGCAACAGCATCTACTGCGGTACAAAAACCGACAAATTCTTCATTTTCAGAATTGAATGCCCAAGCTTCTTTATAATTTTCTGGATCACGTCTCAAATAAACTTTTAGTCCGTATTTTGGAATCATCCAATCCGACCAATATGTAATACCAAGTTGTCTGTCTTGGATTCCGTTTCTGCCAATAGTAAAGTTGCGTGAAGTACGCATACAGAACAGTTTCAATGCATCATGCGGAATATAAATTTTTTCTTTAAATTCTTCGTTGAATAATTGGTCAGGACATAAACCATTTAAGGTCTTGCCTTGTGATGGTTTTTTATTTAAAACTTCAGGAATAAATCGGTCAAATACTTTTTTAAAATCAGCAAAAAGCATTATTTTACCTTGTTTAATTTCTTTGGCGAGGACTTTAGGTCTTTCAACAATATTTCCACCACGATATCCTTCACAATGTTTAGATATTAATTCTTTAATTTTTAAAAAATCTCGTTCAATAGGTTTTGTCTGTGCATTATAAGGTAATGCAAAATGAACATTTACATTTAACTCATCTAACATAGATGTTGTTTTTATTTTATTTGCTTCTATTCTGATGGTATGCCTGCCTCCGGCAAAATCTTTGCATCGGTAGTCTTTACCATTATCTATAATTACATCTTTTGGTAATCCAAATTTTTCAACAGCATAAAAAAAAGTTTGAAAAATGTGGTCAGAATTAGGACTGCCTGTTTGCAAGAACCAACCAAGCCACTTCCCGGATTTATAATCTCGCCAAGCAGTTACCCAAGGAAATACAACTTTGTTGTTTTCATCTAAACAAGCAACGTCTATTTGTGCGTGGTCAGAAACCCAAACTTGATTACAAGTTATATTAGAATAGTCTCTTTCAATATAATTTCCAAATTTACGATTCCAAGCAGCTTCGCCATATCTAACAAAAAAAATATGTTGTTTAGGAACTTCCCTTTCCAATCTTCTTAAAAAGGTTGAATATTTTGGAAGTTTTTTTAAGTCTACATTAGGGTATGTTCTTTTTATATAACCATAAGTTGAATCCCAACAACTTTGTGCAGAGGGACAACCCTCTTTTAGATATAATTCTTTAAAATATTCAAAAAATTCATCAGGAATTTTTGCTTGAGCATTATGATGTCCATATTTTGCCAACAAACCATTAATACCATCAATATCATATCGTTTCTTCATTCGCATAAGACTTGAATATGTCGTTGCAAATTCAGGATTCTCATTATTCCATTCATTTAAAATTTCAATAATTTTAGAACCTTTAAAGTTTTCTGTAGCTTTAATTATTGTTAAATATTTATCTGCTTGCTTTTTCGCCCAAATCGGAGCATTTGCATAATTACTATCAGAATCAATATATAAACCATCAAGTTTTAATATAATATGTTCAGGCAAAGAGTTTCTGCTAATGTAATAATTATTTTTACTGCCCTTTTTTATAATTCTGTGATTATAAATTCCTTGTCGGCATCTTTCTTTTAATGTTTTTTCAGTTAATTTCATAACCTTACTAACATCAGAAATAGGATAATAATCATGAGAAGTTTCTAATAAACTCATTATGTACCATCTCCCTTTATGATGTTAAATAGATAGCCGGCAAGAAAAGCGTCTACTGACGGACAATTACGAGTGCCTTGAAAATGCTTATAAACAAGACCTTTTGATACGTGAACACTCTCTGCGATTTCAGCGATATTTAAACCGCTTAAAGTTAGCAGAAACACACGCAAAATTCTCTTTTTACAAGCATTACAATCGCTATTCATTTAAAATAAATTCCTCCATTGGGGAATACACATAAAGGGGTATATTCCCATGATTTAATTTTTTATGAATCTTTCAATCAGCCACTAGACTAATACCTACTTGGCGGATTTTTTTTGCTCAAATAATGTTTGAACACTACTCTATTAAAATATTATAATGAGTTTGAAACAAAATAGAATAGCCGAAACACTTTCGCTGTCTAATTTTTAGACAAAGTGCAAAAGTAAAAAAAGACAATAATTTTAGAATATTTTTTTATAATTTTATATGTTTAAAAGAGAGTAAAATAATAAAAAATTGTATAAAAATTATACAGAGAATATTAAGAAATATTAAGCAAATGCTTCAAATTTTGATATTTTTCTTCAAAATCTTTGTTTCTTTTCCAAATTGCTTCCGCAATTTTATGGTGCATATTTTTAAGTACGGAATTATGTGTAAGCTCTCTTGTTAAATAATAATATATCTTTTTATATTCTGCTCGGTCGTTTTTCGCCAAGTGTTCTTCTTCTGAAATAAAAGGTTTGGCTGATACAAACACCTGATTCTCGTACATGTATAAGTTAGCCACCTTGCCTAAAAAAGTCGGATGTTTGGCAAACTGTGGCTTCTTGATGTAATATTTTTCTAATCTTTTATACTGCTCTTCATAAATTCTGCTGCGGAAATATCTATAAAACTTTAAAACTTGCTCTGCTTGCATATCAATTTGGAATGCTGCTTTATGAGCAGGAACTTCAGCACAATAACTTTTAATAATAAAATCAACAATGTGTTCAGGATAATAATTCATAACAGAATCGCTGATATTTTCGGGGTTGGATTTATTATAGGTGTAAATACCTTTGTTTAAACACAGTTTATTCGCTGATAAAAAGCTGTTTAAAATAGGTTTTAAATCTTCAGAATCAACTTCAGAAATCAGTAGTATTTCATCAAATGTAAATTTATCAAGTCTACGGCATAACTTTAAGATTTGGTCGTTCATTTAAAAGTCCTTTCAATGTATTTTCATCTATAATCTCGATTTGATTTGTTCTCGCAAGGTTTTCAATTTTATTAATAAGTTTGATTATTTGCCGAAACTGATTCTCTCGTCTTATAAGATATTCTATACTGTCATCGGTAAATTTTATGTCTGACAATTCGTTTAGAATCAAGCGAATGTCGTTCTCATCAAATCGTTCAAATTTAAGACTTTTATAAATCCTGTCACAAAAATGTGGTAGTACAGAGAGCTTTTTCTCTATATTTTCCATCCCGACTAAAACAAGCGGACACTTTGTTGTATCGTGTAAATCTCTCAAAGTTTCAATTATATTCTGCCGGAGTAAATAATCAATTTCATCCACAATAATTATTTTAGGATCCTTTATTAAAGATTTTTCTATTAATTCATAATTTGACTGCGAATGCCAACTTGCTGATATATCCAAATCCTCTGCCATTTTTGATAAAAGCCATCTTTCTGACATTCCACGAATTGCTCTGACATAAACCGCATCATTCTTTGCTGCCCACCATTGAATCGTTTGTGTTTTTCCTAATCCATACTCGCCATACACCAAGGCTACCTTGGACATATTTGGTGGAAGATTTCTTAACTCTTCCATAAGTGCTGCGAACTTTTTCACGTTCTTTGTTTTGATAAATGTTTTTTTCATAAGTCGTCTCCATATATTGTTATGTACTCGTCACTTCTGATATAATCAGCAAGCCATTTTCTGTCTTCTTTATTTGTGCATCCGTTTTTCATCAGCCATTCAAATTTTTCATAATTATTCTCAAACAATGGTTTATTCATCTGCTCTTCACGAGGGGTAAGTTTGTGTTTTCGTTTCTTTTTCGGTTCTTTAAATTCTTCTATCTCTACCGGCGGATTATTCCGTTCAATTTCCAAAACCTCAAGAGCTTCCGCAGGATATATTTCCTTAACCATTTTCTCTACCCGTTTGAGTCGCTGTTGTTGTTTTACATACTGCTCTTTGTATTCGTTATAATCTTTTACTGTGCCGAGAACACGTGCCATCGGATGTACTTTAGCAACTCTGTCGGCTACACATAAAAATTCGCCTTTTGTGGAATAAACATATATTTTAGTTAAATCAAACAGGCTGTATTTTATGTTTACTTTATCCCTGAGTCCGAGAAGCATATCGTGTCGATAATGCATATTTAGGAATGTAATTCCATGTTTGTTTATTGTTCTCTGCTGCGTTTCCATCATCAAATCATTTAATAATTCAATTGGAATATGTTGTTTTTCAGCTTTGCTTAAGACCTCTTTAATCGTCATATCAGGAACATTCGGACAGGGTTGAGAGTTATGAAACTCTATCCAACTATTAATATATTTAATTGCTTCTTCAATAGTCGGGACATAATTTTGAGTTATTTTTTCATGTAATTTCCTGTGCAAATATTCGCCTCTATTCATACACGCAGGTTTATCGATAATCGAAACCCCTGTGTATGATGCCATTCCCTTTTCAAACTCTTCTTGGAATTCTAAAAAGAATCGTTCAATAACCTTTGAACGAGCATTGTAAGGTTTAGCAAAAACGGAGTGGACACCTAAATTGGCATACACTCCGTTAAAGCCCTCCTCCTCGAAGTCACAATTTTGGAAGAACCTCGACTTAAAGGCTTTGCCATTGTCTTGGTAAACAACTTTCGGAATCAAATCAAGATTAATAATTGCGTTTCGTAAAGCAGATGCAATACATTGAGTATTTTCAGACATCATTATTTCATAACCGACAAGTGCTGTAGACTTCCAATCTAAAAACCCGACAAGAGTTGCTCTCGCCGGTTTTCCTGTTAACGGATCCAAAACTTGGAAGTTTAATTTATGTCCGTCTGCCACAAAAATATCCCCAACCTCAATTTTAGAAATATCTCTTTCAAGATATGCTTCCACATTATCGTGGTATGCTTTCTTTCCGTCTCGTGCATAAGTCCATAAATCAAAGTGAGTATTTTTGAAATGTTCCGCAAATCTTTTGAAGGTCAAATCGCAAGGCAAATCTTGATATCCGCATTTTATTTTCAGATATGCTTTTGTAAGTTTTATAGCTTTGCCAAGTTTTAATCGGTGCGGATGCAATAAAAATGATAATAAAACCTTTTGCATCGTGTCATCAAGAATTGTATTATATTCCATTGCTTTAGAATATTTATAATTCGGTGCTAAAACTTCTGCCGATTCACTTTGTTTATATTTACTAATCCACCGATGCAGAGTGCCGATTGAAATATTACCGACATAATTATGTAATTTAGGAAGATATTGTCCGAGGTTAAATAACTCTAAAAATACCGCATCAGCTTCTTTATTAGTGCGATATTTTGACCTGAAGTTTAGAGCAGCTTTAACAATATCGCATCGTGCAAGTGCTGTTATTTTTGCACTCTCGGATTCAAAATTTTGTGGCTGACAATTTGCCGGAACGAGTGCTGTCGTTCCTGAGTACATCTGCGATAAAATTTCCTGTACGTCAGCCTCTAATGTTGAATATAATATCTCGTAAGTTTCGCCACCATTAACTTTTACTTTCCGAGCAATATATTTACTGTTAGGTTTATTTATTTCTAACCTTAATGCTCGGTTACTTGTTAACCCTTTGGCTTTTGCCACGTCATTGATATTTACATAAAAATCGTTATTCATCGTACTCACAGAATAACTCTGTGTGTGGAACAATGGAACACCACTTCCGAGCATTGTGTCGGTTTTGTAACAACAAAAAAGCCGGGGTATAAAACCACCGGCTTTTGGAATTAAGAATAATTCTTATTTAGAAAGCAAAGATTTGAATGCTTTTCCTGCTGAGAATGATGGAACATTTTTAGCAGCGATTTTAAGTTCTTTTCCTGTTTGAGGGTTACGACCTTTTCTAGCATCTCTGTGTTTTCTTGAGAAAGTTCCGAAACCGACTAAAGTGATTTTTTCGCCTTTCTTAACTTGAGATTGAATAGTATCAATAGTAGCTGATAAAATCATTCCTGCTTCTTTTTTAGAAACTTTTGTCTTTTTTGAAATTTCTGAAATTAACTCTTCTTTGTTCATAATAAACTCCTTTCCTACTTAACACGATTATTTTTTTTGTATGCTTTTATAATAATCATAAACATTTACAATTAGTTCTTCAGTTTCTTTTAGTAATTTTTTATTTCCTGCGGCTTCGTAATATTTAGTTGCACCAATTAGACAAGCCATTGCTTTTTCGTAATCTTCCACTCTAATATAAGCGATTCCCAAATCGTGATATACATCGCCGGCAGAATAATCAATAAGAGCAACATCATTTTTGACAGCGTTTTTATAACAGTCTATGCTCTTTTTATAATCTTTAATTGCTGCTTTATAATCGCCTTTTTGAAAATAAATATTTCCTCTGTAATGATATGCTCCCGGATTCCGTTTGGGTTCATATTTAATTGCTAGATTGTAGTTTTCTAATGCTTTATCATAATCATTTTTTACAGAATAAATCATTCCTCTTTGATAATAAATATTGTCCAATTTCGGTTCTAATTTTAATATTTCATCTGATATAGCAAGAGCATCCTCAAATTTTGTTGTCATCAGATAAATAGACATTTTCCCACTATATGGCGAAAGATATTTTGGATTTATTGAAATGGCTTTTTCATAATCAACAAGTGCTTTATCGTACTGTTTTAGCATCTTGTATATATTGCCACGATTATTATATAAATATTCTTTTTCAGGATATTCCTTTATACAAGCTGTATAAACTTTAATCGTATCTCCAAATTGATGATGATTATTATAATATATAGTGTCTTTTTGTAATGTACTTAAATCGCACTTATAACCTTTTGTCGCATCAGTAGGTTTGGAATTCCCTGTTATGTCTGAATGATAAGTTGTAACAACTTCAGGTCTGTGGTTATTATAACCGGCAGCAAATACACACGCAGAAATTAATAAACAACTAAATAAAATAATTAAAACCTTTTTCATGCTTTTATTATAGCAGTTTAAAAATGATTGTAAATGTTAAATGGTTTTCTATTATCAAACCAAGTGTTAAATTATTTTTATAAAAAATAACCCTTAAAGTATTATAATATCTTGATTTTAGGCATAAGGTCGTAAAATTGCAAACCTGATGTTACAAAACAAAAAATTCAAAAGTGACATTTCCGTTTTTCGCAAACTGTCCGTATTTCGCACTCTAATTGCACTTTTCAGCTATTACTGATTTTGAGGTTAAAAATAATCGCAAAAAAAATGAGTAGAAAAAGTCACTTTTCGAGCAGTTTGCAAAATTGATTTTCTGCATACTTCCGACCGCTAAAATATAATAAACTTGGGATAATTGGGGATTTTTCGCAAACTACCTGAATTACGCAAACTACTCAAAAAAATACACCAATGGAGAAAGAACCCCATTTGCAAAGCAAATGCGGTTCGAAGTCCAACAAAAAAGACTCCCGCAAGAGTCTTTTAAAATGGTGGGTGTGGTGGGACTCGAACCCACGACCAATTGATTAAGAGTCAACTGCGCTACCAACTGCGCCACGCACCCATACTATCTTGGATTATTGCTTCCCACTCCGCAGCTGTTCGCTACATTTTGCTGCCGCAAAATTACTGCTCACTTTGCTCCGTGCTACTTCGAGTTTCGCTTACGCTCACTATACGCAAAATCTGCTATTTAATTTTCAAATTCGCTCCGTTGACTTCGTCAACTGCCATTTTCCCTCGGAAGATACTTAATCTTCCTCGTCGGCAGAGTCAACTGCGCCACGAATCAACGCCCCATCTTTCGGCTCTACCGGTATTCTCCATGAACTACCAGCATATGATTCATAAACAAATTCTATTAAAAACATTATGAAATTGCAACAAGTTTATTGAGTAATGAGTACGACTTCACTAATTACAAAATAAATTTCTATAAACCTAACTCAAAAATAAGTAACACATCTAAATGACTTTAATGTTTTTATCACAATATACAAAAAAACCCAGAAGCTGCGCGCTTAGCATATAACCCTTTGATATAACCGTTTTTATCTGATTAAATAAAATAAGCAATCAAAACATGGATAAAATACATTAATCAAGCACCATAACTTCGCCGTCAGCAGGAATGTAAATATAATCTTTGACCTCAGATGTGCGCAATTCAGCGCGACATAAAGTTGAGTGTCCAACATTATCCATATGGCTTGCAATCAATTTTCCTGACGGATAGTAATTATGCAATTCTTTAATATCTTTTATTCCCATTATAATTGGTCCACTTGTTGGTGTTTGAGCACAAGCAGCATTAACCACTATATATTTTGGTTTGTATTTATCAACTGTATGTTCAACACCGTTAAACATAAGGGTGTCCCCGGCAAGATAAAATGTAGGTTCATTTTCTGAAGTAAAAACAACGCCCATAGCTTCCCAGCGCATACCGTTACCTAAAAATACAGGCTCGGCAGTTGCTCTTGCACCATGCATACAATCCGTTTTATAAAGATTTACACCATTAAAATCTGTACCTTCTTTTGGCAGAATTTCAATATTATCAAAATGTTCTTTTTCTAAAGCGTTTTTATCGTATAAATCTTGCACAAAAATTTTTATTGATTTTGGCAAAAGTTCCTGAGCGTATTTATCAAAATGATCCGTATGTAAGTGAGTTAAGATAACAGCATCAATATTTTTTACTATATCTTTTGGCGACATTGGCAAATCATGATAAGGCCAAGGTTTAAGTGTAATCGGCGGATATACTTCTTTAGGAGCAAACATTGGATCAACCAAGAATCTGTTGCCCGAATACTCAATAACCAATGTCGCATTTCTGATTTGATGAAGTCTCATATAACATATTCTAACATAATTTATTTAACTAATACAGAACCAATACTATCAATCACAAAACTTAAAACCCCAATAAAGTTTCAGCAGCACGTCCTATAACTTCAACTTTTTCCATTTCAGATTTTGCTGCACCGATTGCAAGGCGTTCAATTTCAAGATTATCATGTCCTAACTTATCACATAATTCTTTATAATTAAGCTCCTCTTTCCAAAGTCTTCTTAATTGTGCTAAACGAGTTCTGTTTTTGATTTTATGCTTAAATGCTTCATTAAAAAATTCTGTCGTACCCGGACACAATTTATCTAATTCCGGAAAGGATTTGTTTCTGCTAAATACGATTCTGAGCATGTTTTTAATAAATTTAGCTATGATTTTTATGTCTTTATCTGTTTCCGTAAAAGCCTCTTCAACCGCTTCCTTAATATAATATTTTATCCATCTGACTTTCCTTGAAGATACCATATCAAAATGGTCTTTAATATGTCTGTATTCATGGGCAACAGTGTCAAATAACTCTTTCGGCTGATATATCTCCAATCTGTCAATATTGACATGATTTATATAAGAATCGGCATTTCCTAAAATTCCTGAATCCAACCGTTTGACATCAAAACTCTTTTGAAGGTTTTCAAGACCGTTCTTTTTTATTTCTAAATTTGACATGCTCTCAAGCAGACTTCTTTGGTATTTATCGCCTGATTGAGTGTATTCCAAAATATTGTATCCATATATGGGTAAATATTCAATGTTTTCTTCCGGTAAACGACCTTCTACATTAGTATAAGTAGTCTTCGGATTTCCGCCTTGCATGCCGGTTCTGACGGCAATTTCTTTTTTAGGTTTTCCTGGTTCCATCCTGGCAATTGTTGAAGTATAAACGTCATCAATAAAACCAAATTCAGACGTTTGCATTTTAAAACACGTATCCATGTCTTGCAATTTAATAACTTTGTCTGTTTTTAAGCGTGCCATATTACATGTTTCATCTATTAAACGTCCACGCTCTCCATACTCTTCCAAATATTTGTAAGTTCTGTCAATTGATAACCCTGAATCCGCATAAGTGCAATTTCTGGATAAAATTTTCCCATTTATATCTCTAAATGTATATAAATCCCATTTTCCTCTGGTTGGTGATATACCCGCAACATAATCAAACGTGGCTGTTTCCAGCCACCAATTTGGAACAACTTGGCTATATCTTTTTTTAGCAAACTCCGCAAATTCCTTTATAGGTCTGCATATGATTTTTTGCGCTTTGCAACCCATTTAATATCCTCATTTTTAAACAAAGACAGACCTCAAGGGTCTGACTTTGTATTCTACTACTTGTACCTTGTGCTCTCCTCAAAAAAGGGTACACAGCCCCTTTTTTAGTATTTCCCCAAAATACTAATCCAGTAGCGCCTCTAAAATTTTAGCATTTTTATCAGCTAAACCGCTTCTTCTTACCTGGCTGCGTGTTATATAGCTCCTTAATGCTTCACGAATCAATTCAGAGCGTGAACGACTTTCTGAATCTGCAACTTCGTCAATTTTTCCTAAAAAACTTTCCGGCATTGAAATAAGTACTCTTGCCATATTTTCCTCCTTTAATTATTCTTAATATTTCCGTTTTAATCCTGTTATATATATAAAGTATTTCAGATAAAAAAAATTGCTATTATTGAATGGAAATATTAAGAATTGTTAAGGGTATTTTATAACAGTACATTTAATCAATAGTTTTACAAATATCTTTTCTGTATGTCATGCCGCTAAAAGTAACTTCTTTAATTTCATCATATACTTTTTTAGAAGCTGATGCATGCGTTCTGCTGACAGATGTAAAAACTATAGCCGGACCAGTTTGAGCCTCAAGCTCCAAATATTTATTTTTATGAACATTATTCGTGTACGATAAAATAATATTTTCATCAACATTATCAATGTTATCTATTATATTTTGAGAATTTTCTCTGTTCTTACAACAAAGAACTACTGATACAGATGTATTATCAGTACATTTAATGTAATCGAACTCATCGCTAAAAGAACCCACTGTGCATGATTCAATAAGTTTATATAAATCTGTATCAAGCAATGCAAGAATGCCTGCACAGTCCGCATCCTGCATAAAAGGAAGATAACCGAGTATCTTTACATTACCGTCTTCGGATAATATACCGTTAACACCGATAATACCGCAATATGTTGAACCGTTTGCTTCAAGGTAGTTCAATGTTGGATATATTACGTTATTCATAATAAATTCTTCGTTTTTAAGAGAAAGTTTATAATTCGGTGAACATGCTCCCATGCCTGATGTTAGTTGTCCGCCTTCACCATCAAGAGAATATTTATAGAGTACTGAAGAGCCTAACGGCAGTGCATTAAACCCGTCAGTAATTGCGTAGAAACCGAACGGAGTGCCGTACACGTAATTTTCAACCAATATTTTCGCAGATTTCTCGGCAAAGAATGAGTCCAGAAGATTCTTCGCTGACTGTTGAGAGGTTATTATTACAGCACTTGAGGGTGCATTAGTTTTTATCACGAATGGAGTCTCAAGATTTTTAACATAATCTGCTGCTGCGTTTTGTTTTTCAAAAATTCCAAATTTTGGAGTCGGAATTTTTAATTTATACATTATTTTTTTTGATAGCAATTTATCAAACAATAAGTCTGATACATTCAAATCTGGTGCAAAAATTTGCAGCTTATGTTTGGTAAATAATTTTACTATATCAGAACTTAATGATTCGGCTGCGACAGGAATTGTAATATCAATACTGTTTTCCAGTACAAACTCTAAGAGTTCTTGAGCTGAGTTCGGTCTAATATCAATGCAATTAGTGAATTCGGCAATACCGTCATTTCCCGGTGCAACATAAACCTCACATGTTTCCGCTAACTTTTTTGCTAACGCATATTCTTTGGCAGAGTTTCCAATTATTAATACTTTTTTCCTCATGACAATTAGTATATCATAATTATTGGGAATTAAGTTATATTTTTGTGTTAAAATCTGATTATGAAAAAGCCGGAACTTTTAATGCCTGCGGGCAATATTGAAAAATTAAAATATGGGATTAAATACGGTGCAGATGCGGTTTACTTGGGTGTAGTGGACTTTAGTCTAAGAGCCATGAGAAAAGGCGAATTAATTACACTCGATAATCTTAAGCAAGCTATATCTACTGCTCATAGTATGGGTGCTAAAGCTTATCTTACGCTTAATATATTTGCATTTAACAATGATATAAGGCTTTTGGAGTCATGCATAGAAAGAATTGTTGAATCCACTCCGGATGCTTTAATAATAAGCGACCCCGGAATAATGCGTTTGGCACAAAAATATATGCCAAATACTCCTATTCATGTTTCAACACAAGCTAATATACTAAATTATGAAGCGGTAAAATTTTGGCAGGATATGGGAGCCACAAGGTGTATTCTGGCTCGTGAACTTTCAATAAAAGATGTTGCCGAAATTAAGCAGAAGGTTCCTGGCATGGAATTGGAATGTTTTATACATGGTGCTCAATGCGTGTCTTTCTCGGGCAGATGTCTGCTTAGTGACTATATGACAAATGGCGAACGCAAAGCAAATTCAGGGAATTGTTCACAGCCATGCAGGTGGAGTTATAAGCTTTTGGAAGAAACCCGCCCCGGACAATATCAGGAAATTATTCAAGATGATAAAGGTACACATATACTTTCGACCAAAGATTTATGTTTGGTAAAACACCTGAAAGAAATGATTGAAGCCGGTATTGATTCATTTAAAGTTGAGGGCAGAACAAAAAGCCTTTACTATGTTTCAGCAACAGCAAAAGCGTACAGAGAAGCAATTGATTCAATTATGGAGAATCCTAATTCTGATATGGAACCATATTTTAAAGAACTTTTAAAGGTTGGAAACAGAGGTTATACAACGGGATTTTATCTTGGGGAAGGTTATCCGAGTGATGGATATAGTTATGATATTTCAAAAGGACTTGCAGGCGCAGATTTCTTATTTGAATTCCATGGGAAGAAAGATGATTGGTACAAAATAGTTACAAAAAACAAATTTAATAAGAACAAAGATATTGAAATTATCACTCCTTCAGAAAAGTTTGTTACTCAGGTTATAGAAATTATAAATGACAAAGACGAAAATTTAGATATCGCAAATACAAATAATGAACTTTGGATTAGATTGGCTCAATCACCAAGAGAATATGAATATGCACTGGCAAGAACCGTTGGTATAAAAGGAGAGTTAAATGAATCTTGTGCTTGCGTTTGCGGGGATTAGAGAATGTTTATAAAACCTGATTATAACCTTAAAAATGTTTATGAAATAAATATGGATGAGCTAAAATCTCAAGGAATTAAATGCTTGCTGTTTGATTTGGACAGCACTTTAATGGTTTCGAAAACAGGAAAGTTTTTGCCTGAAACATTAGATTGGTTCAAAACTTTTGAAAAAGATTTCGAAATTGCAATAATATCTAATAATAAAAACGAATCATATATAGAAAATGCAAACAAAATTGCGCCTTGCATTGTTATTGGAAAAGCAGATAAACCGAATCCAAAAGTTATATCGGAATATTTAAAATCGAAGGGAATAAAGCCTCATTGTACTGTAATGATTGGTGATAGACCTCTTACAGATATTCTTGCAGGGAAATTGGCAGGCTGTAAAACAATCCTTGTAGGCTCAATTAATCCCAATGAAAATTTGCCTACAAAATTTATTCGTATGATTGAAAGATTGACGATAAAAAAATAAATATTTGAAAAGTTTTTATAAACGCAAAAAATTTTATTTACGTGTTTTTTAGTAGTCATGAAAATATCCCCAATTATAGATGTGAATAACAATAATAAGAATATTTGCCCCAATTTTGGCACTTCAAAGATGGTAAGGGTAATGCCGGATAACTCTATTCTTTGTAATATAACATGGCCGTTTCGTGAATGCTTGAACTGGAAAGCTTTTGTTAATTTGCTGGATATCAAATACAAATACGAAGAAAATGTTAATATACTAAATCTGGCGTGTTCTGACGGTTCCGAATCAATAACATTATTGGCATCATTATATGAATTTGCTAATAATAATGCTAGCAAATTTCTTCCTATTAAAGCATCTGACATTACAAAAAAGGTTATTGATAGTGCAAAATCCGGTATTTATAACATAGAAGGACAAGATTTACGCAGAATAAATACGTCGATTGGCCACTATTCAAAGTACTTTTGTATAACTGAATCAACATCGAAATTATTCCCATTTGCTATGAAATTACTGCCAAAGTATACAGACAAAATTATATACGAACAACTCGATATTTTTGATTCATTAAAAAAGCTTCAACCTCAAAATAATGTAGTTTTGTGCAGAAATGTGCTCCCTTACCTCAGCAATGAAAAGAGAGTACAATTTATCGACTTGCTTGCCCGCAAGCTCGATCCATCAAGCCTTGTTGTTATCGGAGCATTCGATAACGGGCATTATGTTAATAATCTTTTAAAATCAAGATATTTTAAACAAACAACAGTTGAAAATGTGTATTCAAAATATTAAATATAAGTATCAACTGTCGTTCCGAGTTTTGGTTTAATAAAAGTTTCATTGTAATAATAAAAGATTCCGATTGCGACTAATGATATAAAGTAAAAATTAATAAGAGTCATTATAAAATTCATAATTACATTTCCGGCAAACAAAGCCGAGAAAATTGATATGAAAAAATTTGCGGTAAAAATCAACAGATAGATGCCCAAATTCAAAAAGAATTTTTTGCTGAATATTTTGCGAACAGATAACCACAAAGCTTTTAACGGATTTTTGGTTTCAAAAAATAATGCCGGAAAGTAAAACAACAATACGAAGTACGTTACGGAAACAACAGTAAGTATTAATAAATTCCACATATTCAACTTTAACAACTGTTCTTTTGATAAAGAAAGCAGAAATGCTTTTATTGCTACCGAATCTGTCATAGCTTTTGACAGCGAATCTGCAGATATGCCGATATCCCCTATGAAATGCATACCCAAAAAGTATGTTACAGTAAGTATAATAACGTTAAAAATAAATGCAATAAGAATTAATCCACATGAAGGCAAAAAGTATTCTCCGACTCCTGACGTGAAATCCTTTATTATCGAATTCGGTTCGGCAGGTTCTTTATCAGTTGCCGCAGATTTTAACATTTTCCCCCAGCCTGCTGTAAAAGCCGAACACATCATATATAACAAAAATACGGAAAATAACACTCCCAACAGGCCTTTCCCTCTAACGGATGCGGCCATATATATGCTTATGATTAGTGAGAAAAGAATTAGAGGAGTTGCCACAATAATGTATTTATTTGTTAAATCAAAAACTTTTTTCATATGTTAAATATATATCAAATAACAAATGTTTACAATTTGTTTATATTTTCCGAATCTTTTTTTGCATTTTCGATTGTTCTGATATTAAAATTATCTGTAAGTGTATTAATTAATGAAGGATTTATTAAAATCGGTTCGCATTCTCCGATATAAACAGTGTTATTTTTAAATTTTGCGAAATGAATCATTTCTGTTATGGTATTTCGTCCGCATTTTGGAAGGAATATTTCTAACGGTAAATTTTTATCTGATAAATATTGTGTAATACGAACTACTGCATATGAATCAAAGCAAGTATTAAAACAGATAATATTTTTTTTATCCGCATTGTAGGAAAATGAAATTATCAGAATTTCATCTGACAGGTATTTTATAAGTTTTTCAAAGTAGTTTTTTTTCTCGTTTGTATAATCTTTTAATCCGATTATGACAATTTTTTTATAATCCTTCTCATTTAACTTTTCTTCAATCAATTTAATACTCTTTTCATAATCATATCCGACAAAAACAGTTTCGCATATTTTACCGGTTTTAAATCCTTTTGCTTCATTAGCTGATTTAATAACCTGACTGTAATCATTATTTTCAATCTGTATAACTCCTTTATAAAAATTCATATCAGTTGTAAATAATCTGCCTCTATACAGATTCTCTATATTGTGTAACGAATGTTTTGTTAAAATAATGGGGCCGGGAAATGTTGCAAAATCTATTAAACAGTTTTCAACTCCGTGACCGAACTGTCCTTTTAAGCTTTTGTATTCACTGAATTTAGGGAATGTGTGTGCAACCATCATATCATCATGTGTGTAGACATCTATGTCGGTTTCTTTCAATGCTTCAAGAACATCTTCCAATTCCCTTATATTTGAACCAACAACCAGTACTGCTTTAGAAGGAGTCGTTGTGTAAGATATTTTGGATATTTTTTGTTTTCCATACCTTTTTTCCTGCTCAAGATTTAAAATATCCATTAGTTTTGTGTTGTATTCCGCATTGAAATAAATTATTTCTTTAAGATTATCTATAGAACAGTTTTCGCTGTTTATGGAATTAATAAGTTTTAACAAGCTTAAAAAAGCCTCATCTTCCATAATGTCATAACTTTCAAGATCCAAAAGATTGATACTGACGCTTTTTGCAATAATCATCATGATTTTGAATAAATCTCTAATTTTAGCCGGTATATTTTCTGCGAAACTTCTGAAAATATATTCTCCGAACTTTATAGCATTAACTATACTTTCACATTTATGAAAAATTTCTGATTCAAGAATATTTTCCCCTTTGAAGTCATTTGTTTTAAATAATTTGTTGTGTTCATTAATAATATCAGGCAAAATTTTACGTAATTTTGACATAGACTCCATAAAACAACTTTCCGTAAATTGCGGATTCGAAACTGAAATGGCAACCGTATTTAGAATAAACAGACGTATTTCACTCCTAATAGCCTGCTTTTCATAGAGTTTAAGGCAATATTTTGCGCACATGTGCAAATAGAGCCATAAAACATTTTGTAGAGCCGATGTTCTCGGGTTTACGGAACAAATTCCTCTTGATACACAACTGTTATATTGAAGATTCTCGTTACTTGACATATGTATATAATAAATACTGCCTATAAAATTTAAATTCCCCTGTAGACGAATAATTTTAAGATATTTTAGTATAAAAAAAGGACGTTATAAAAACGCCCTTTTTTATTTATATAAAACTCACCTAGCTTAATGCAAGTAATGACTTAACTGAACGCGCATTTTCACGAACAACTTCATCGGAATGCATATTAATAGTATCATCTAAAATCTTGATAACTTCAGTTTTATCTTTTATGGCTAATATTTCATTGATAGTACTCATTGCAACAGCAGGTGATAAATCATTAATACCTTTTCCTTGATTAATGATAACAACTTTCAAAGAATCGTGCATATTTTTCTTTACCAATGCACGTGAAGTATATTCTCTAACTTCGTTATCAGGAGAATTGGTTCCTAATTCTTCCAAAACTCTTATAGAATCATTATCTTGATGAGCTGTTAAAGCATCAATAATTTCAACAATATTTTTATTCATCATTTATGCAACCTCCTCAAGATTACCTGCCATCATTTCTGATTTCCACATAGCTTCTAAATCAGCGACTGACATATCAGCAGAAATTTTACTGCCACAGGGTTTAATTCTTGAAATCAATTCGGACCAACCATCTCCTATATCTTTGCTAAGTCCAATCATATCTGCATGCCAAGAATTCATGCCTGATTTTATACCGCCCAGAATATCAATATGTGGTAATTCTATAGGTTTATTCATGTAGTTGTTAATATTTTTAATTCCGCTCCCAATGCTTTTTAAAGCCCCGACATCGGAAATATTTGTATTAACAGCATAGTCCCATGCAGAAGAAACACCTTCTCTAATTCTGCCAACAAATTTTACAATTGGTTCAGTGATAGCAGCTTTAATTTTGTGCATGCTTCCTGCAATAGATGAAGCAATCAATTTTAAATTACGTGGTTCCTTAGTCGAATAATGTTCAAATACGTCAGCAAATGCTGAAACATCCAGCGTGTTTCCTTCAAAATTTTGATACTTGAACGGATTCGTCGTTGAAGTACGAGAAGTTTTGAACTGATTTGCGATACGTGGGGTAGATGTAGACGACGCTACTTTAATAATTTTCGCCATAAATATTCCTTTCCGGATAGTTTCCATAACAACATACCAAGAATAGTATATATATCCGATAAAAAAATCATTAGTTTGGAGGATATTTTTACCATATGCATATACAACTTTAGTTGCAGTTTAATGATATAATGTAAAAACTCCACACCCTATCGACAATCGGCATTTTCTGCCAACTTTTCAAAATAGCTATTAAGTGTAAAAATGGCACTTTATGCAAAATTAATACCTCTTCTGCATCTTCGCCGTTTGGCTAAAAATATTAAATAGGACTTGACAAATATTTTTATGTGTTGCATAATGAAAATGTTAAATGAAGTGTATAAAAAACACTTAATAAAAAACAAGGGTTCAAGTTATGATTAACAAAGTAATCAGTATAAGTTTTAAAGAAAATACTCTGTCACGAGAAATGAGTTCGGCAGATGCAATATTAATGCTAAGGGATGCAAATGCATCAGTAAAATTTCAACAAAGTCAAGATTATGCAAAGAAAGCGGATTCGGTAGACTCAAATCCGATAGTGGCTCTTGGCTACAAGCTTTATAGAGCATTTAATCTTTTATCTGAGAAAGACAAAGAAAATACAGATGAAAATATTGATTATGTTGCATAATTAAGCAGATATACTATAATACACACACATAATTTGCGGTAATTTAATAAATTGCCGCTTTACTTTTTAGAAATAAAATTTGATAATTACTGTCGTGCACTTGAAATGCAAAAATGTTTGTGAGAAAATTTTCGAGTAACATTTATGGCAAGGTAGCTCAGTTGGTGAGAGCGCGCGGCTCATACCCGCGAGGTCTACAAGCAAATTGACAATAAAATAGAAATTACAAATATGGCTGAGTAGCTCAGTTGGTAAGAGCGTGCGGCTCATACCCGCAAGGTCGACGGTTCGAATCCATCCTCAGCTATATTTTTTTGTGTCCATTCTGTGTCCACTTTCTATTTTGGATTAAATATTGTGCTACATGAATTAAGATACAAGTATCATGAGTCGTACTTGTTATAAACTTATGTAGGTCTTAACATAGTTATATAGAGACTAATTGAATGTATATGTAAAAGAACAGTCGGTTTGAGGATTTTTAACAAAGAATTTAATAATTTGTAAAGAATAGTAAAAAATTCATTTACTCCAAACAAAAAATATTTTTAGGAGAGTTATAATAACCATGTAACAAATATTGATTTGTTAATAAAGAAAGGTAGGTAAATATGCCAACAGTAACAAGAATTGGTCAGATGCCAATATCAACGAAGATTGGAACTAAAACAAACAAAGCTTCGCAAAAAGTAGCACAAGGAAATTATGCCATATCTTGGGCACAATTTAGAGAAATGATTAAAAGCCGAAAATTTGAAACTACGGCAATCGAACAACAAAAAAATTATAGCGAATTATACAAATGTTGGTCAAATGATCAAGGCGATTGGGAAGATGTTCCGGATTGCAGTAATTCTGACGGTTTTTGTATGTAAAAGGCTTCATTCATGTTGAATAAAAAACTTATACTTGCTCCTCACACGTTAAAGCATTATGAAGCCACATTGAATACATATTTTTTCTGTAATGCACGGAATGGTACTTTTTGGAAAACAGACAAAATAACAGGTGAAATTATAGCAACATTAGACGGTACCTCCACTATTGAAGGTATCGTCAATATGTTGCATAAAAATAATCCGGATATTCCTGCAACAGAGTTACATAAGCACTTTTACAAGACTTTAGAATTTTTACTGAAAGAGGGTTATATTTTTGAATATATCTGATGCAGAATATGAAAAATATATACGTTTTTACTTAAGTTCTATGCTTGAAGGAAAAAGTTCCGAAGTAAAACACAAACGTCGCAATCCTAAGATAATGGCATCAATGACATCTTACATAAAAAGGAATGCAGGTGACTCTAACTATTTATTTTCATCACCATTATGTGCATCCTTGCGTTTAACAGATTCTTGTAACTTCAGATGCATACATTGTTTATATAGTGATGGAGAATATTCTTCGGTTAACGACTTAACAACAAAACAAGTTCTTAAACTTGCAGATGAATTAATTAAAGCCGGAGTAGCTTTTATTCAAATAACAGGTGGCGAAGTTTTTTTGAGACCTGATATTATAGATATAATTAGAAAATTTAAAGAGAGTAATGTGTCCGTTACATTACTTACAAATGGTTCATTATTAACCGATGAAAATATAAATGAAATTTCAGAAATATTTAATCCCTATACAGATGAAATACAAATAAGTCTTGATGCAGCTTCGCCTGAAACTTTTAGAAAAATTCGTCGTTCTGATAAATTTGATAAAATAAACGAAAATATTAAAAAACTTATCGCAAAAGGAGTAATCGTTGATAATGTATGTACAATTAATAATATTAACAAAAACGAAATTGTTGATATTTATAAATTAGCTGAAGCACTGGGAACAAATCATTTACTTGTTGGTAAAATAAAAAGCTACAATGACAGTCATTTATATCTTGGATGTTCTAACAAGGAATTATTTAAAATTTATTATGACCTAATGCAAAATAAATCAAATAATGGGCCTGATTTAACTATTGGGATTTTTAAGCGAATTGAATTACTAAATATTTCAGAAGTAAACAAAATTATACAAGAACCTGCTTATTATAAACTTTTAAAAAAAGAAACAAGTAAAGCTATAAAAAAAGATTGTCAAAACCATAATAAAGTGGCAATTAATAACAATGGTAACGTGAGTCTCTGTATTGAAGCTTTGTCTTACGATATAGAACCTCTTGGGAATTGCAAAAATAATTCTTTTGAGGAAATTTGGGAAAGAAGATGGAATAATATACTTTTCCAACCTAGAAACAGAGAAGAATCTCAATGTGGTAATTGTAAATATAAAACATTTTGTGACAGTGGTTGTAAAATTGATGCCTATGTAAAATCTTGTAGCGTAAATGCCCCTGCAATACCGAATTGCAGAGCTTGTCATTAGCTAGTTCGTAGGTTGGGTGAAAACCAACAATAACTTTTGAGTCTGTAAGGTGCAATTATTTGCAGCAAATTTTTATTATTGGAAAGTCGTTGACCGGTGTGAGTAAATAATGAGTAAAAGTGAGTAAATTGGTTTTTGGGGCAAAGTTGCACTTCCGACCAGTAAAACCCCTACAACGAGCGAGTTTCAGGAAATAAAATAGTCAAATGTAAAAGAACAGTCGGTTTGAGAAGAATGAACAGATATTTTGATAATATGGGATTCAAACCCACAAATTATGCTACTTTAAGTGTATAACCTAGTTCTTTTATTATTTTCAAAGCTGTTGATAGTTGCGGTTGTTGTTCTCCGTTAAAAATTGCATAAAGATTGCTTCTTGATATACCTGTCTTTTTTGACATTCCCAAGATTGAATCCTTTGCGCGAACGGCATACTCTAATGCTTTTACAAAAGCATTCAAATCGTTGTCTTGCAAAAATTCTTCAAAACCGATATTTATCCATTCTTTTATGTCTTCATCGGTTTTTAAATCTTTTAAAATATATTCGTTAAATTTTCCTGTGTTTTTCATTGTGATAACCTCCATTCATCAAGAAGTTTTTTAGCACGCACAATATCTTTTGATTGGTCTGATTTATCACCACCATTGATTAGCAATACAATAACTCCATTGATTTCTGTGTAATAAATTCTGTAACCTTTTCCAAAGTCAAAGCGCAGTTCCGAAATATCTTCCGATAACTTTTTATGGTCACCAAAGTTTCCTTCTTCTATGCGTAATATTCTTTGGTTTATGCGTTTTCTAAAACTTCCGTCTAGAGAGTTTAACCATTCTGTAAGTGGTGATTTTCCGTTAGGAAGTTTTAGATATTCAATTTCAAAAGTTTGCATAATTATATTGTACTGTATACAGGACATATTGTCAAGACTTGTAACAAATGAGCAATTTTTGAAGATAAAAATACTTTATATAAGTATAGGGAGTTAACGAGGATTCTTAGATGGGATTAAAAGTACTAAAGTTAATCCTACTTTAGATTGTAAATATTGGGATAAAAAGTGCAAATGAGCGGACACTTTAGTTACCAAAATAGGACATTTCGGACATTTTGGGCATTTTGAATCAACCCGACTCCCGACCTTTAAAATTGGCAAAATGTAAAATAACATTTGGTTTGAGAAGAAAAGACACAGGATTTGATTATTAAGTTAAATAGCAAAAAATATTTTTACGGGTTTTTAGATTTAAAAAGGGTTTTTATGAAAATATCTGTTAATGATTATTTGTATAGTACAAAAGTAAGTAACTATAAAATAAATAGCCAACGAACAAGAGCGGGAGTAAGTTTTTCTGCACATCCTGACTATTATAATATTATAGCACAAGGTATGGATATTACCACGTCAAATTGGTTTAGGCGCGGGCTTAGTTACGGTAGTCCTAGTGCGGATTTTATAGATGTTATATTTTATTTGGAACGTGTATTTAAGAATGCTCCGTCAAAACAAATAAAAATGTTGATTGGGGGAATAGGAGAGTCTCAGGAACCTTTTTCTCTGCTTGCTGTTGTAAAAAATATTATTAAAGATAAACCTCTAGCTGAAAAACTTGATTTGCATACAATAGATCTACAATCAAGGCCAAGTCTTGAAGAACTATACAAACAATCTTTTGTAGATGATGTCGCACCTGCTTTTGTAAAAGATAGTTTTGTAATGGATGAAAAAACTTCAAAATATAGAGTAAAAGACGAAATTTTTGAGTATCTTGCAAAAGTGTACAATGATACGACTAAATCCCTGTGGGATACGAGGATACAAGAGGCAATAAAGGATTATCCAAGCGGAACTTTTGATATTGTTTCCGTAAACAATACTCTTGGTTACATAAAAAATTGGGATGAGCGAGTATATACCGTAGAAAATATTGTAAGGGCAATAAAAAAAAGCGGGTATTTTATAACCGATAGGGCAGATCCAGGCAACGGCAGTCTAAGACCAACAATTAGAAATCTTATGCTTGAAGTGGCTCCGGGAATATATAAGAAGTAGGCAGGTTAATCTGTAGGGTGCAATTTTTTGCACCAACCCAATCCAAAACCTTTGTGTTAGAATAATTTTAATATAGAATAATTAAGGAGTATGAAAAATGAAAGTACAAGCAGTCAACAACACGAACAAGTATTACAAATATGATAATATAAATTTCAAAGCTGAATTTTTAAAGACACGGGATTTAGAATACGTTATGAGTAGTTCGCCCATTGAAAGTTTGAATGAGTTTAA
>JAEEGL014081601.1_pt1 | contig 30885 bp, 36 predicted proteins | sample 9134231 | NCBI WGS metagenome assembly JAEEGL01 (sample SAMN16246548, study PRJNA631951) | gut metagenome | biome: gut microbiome; feature: rumen; material: fiber-attached | host: Bos | place: Iran: Karaj | collected 2018-10
CCGGCTTCGCACCCAGATACGTGATAGGATGCGAACTTGCGCAGAACGTATAGCTCTGCACCAGCACCTCGTCCCCCGCCTTCACGCCACAGGCTATCAGTGCCAGATGCACCGCTGCTGTACCCGCACTCAGGCACACCACCTTCCTGTCAAGAGGCTCACATCTGACATCATCCTTCTGACATCTTACATCGTTAACGAACTCTTCGAGACTCTTCTCGAATTCGTTAACGTTTGGTCCCATGGGCACCACCCAGTTCGTGTCGAACGCCTCTTTCACATATTTCTGTTCCCAACCTTCCTCGCTCATGTGCGCAAGGCACAGGTAAATAGTTTTTCTTTCTGACATAATATATTTTAGTTTAATTTATTTTCTAAAAATTACTCCACCTCTCAAATAATATTAAATTAGAGGTAAGGTCAATTCAACAACTTCTCCGCCTTTAATTTTCCAAAGCTTGTTTCATCCAATTTTATCTGGAAAAACTCTATTGGATATTCTTCTTCAAAATCCTTCAATCTACCATCCACCAATTTCTTATATCTATTCACCCATTTCTTGCTTTCCAGCAACTTCATGATAAAAAGTCTTTCCTCTTCAGGACATTTCAACCCAAAGTAAACTGCAGCCACGCATCCAGGTATAGCCACTTGCGAAAAATCCGATTTCCCATCGTGGTCAAAAAATAGGTATCTCAGTTCATTCTCATACTCCCAAGCCTTACTCTTTAAAAAGAATGCATCATTCATCGTAATCCCGTCATTCTTCCCCGTGTTATACACATCATCCGAATACCTCACATCTCTGAAATACGCCAACACTTTATTGCCACATTTTGCATCTTTCGTTAGCGTATTTGGGAAATGGTACTTAATACAAACACCTTTATGAGAATCCGCATAGTGCGCCCACATCAGTTCGTTCAGGTATTCAGGCGCATCTCCCTCATGCTTAGGCTTATTCGTAAAATCTTCTCCAGTAGGCAGTTTGTCGTTCTTCACAAAACAAGCAACCTTCGTTGTATATCTGTACGCTTTATGCATGAGTTTCGACACCACATCACCATGATTATTCAGCAGTTCTAGTATTGGACAGTCAAAAGGGTCATTGAATTGCGAAGGCGACGTTAGGTTCAACTCTTCTTTCACCAGAGAGTGATACAGATATTTCGTACACGGTCTATAAGCATAACACTCTAACTGATAGGATGTATTGTTCGATAATGCCAGTAAATAATAAATGGCTTTCTTAAACTCTTCTACTGCATTATCATCATATAGGGTTCCTATTTTATGCCACATCAGGCCTATATTAAAAAACAAAGAATACAAATTTCCAAACTGGTAGCCTACCTTTCCCTCATATTCTCTTATCAGTTTAGAAATGTAATCAGCGATATTCTCATTCAGACTCTCTGACTTATATTGGCATATAGTAAACACTACAAAAGCATCCCCAAAAATCCGCTCGCCACTTTCCCGTCCATATCTATACTCTGTAGCCCGCATCCATTCGACATGGTTTTGCAAGAATACATGCACACCTTTTTCTATCTGCTCAGTTGTCTCTGCTTTTTCGAATCTGGCGATATATTGCTTTATCTCATCTATTTCCACCATTATTCATCTATCTCTATCTCGTTATCATTCAATGATGGCATTAGTTTGAGAAGGTCTTCATTACTGAACATCTGATCATTAACAGGAAATGCTATTCTTTCGTAGCTCAATTTTTCTCCGTCATTCTCTTTCCTATCCAGTGAAATAAAGCCTTTTGCTGCATACTCCCTAAAAGAGCTCAAATCTTCATCTTGACGTGCCAAATTCTGAACCATCTCAACTTCATACATACCGGGCATTTCTTCTAACTTCTCTTGAAGCGTTCTGTTTTTTAGACTGTCAACTTTGTCAGGCAATAGCCCACCATTCGATGCCGCATGATACACTTTTCCCTTGTAGCGAAAGAACCAATCAATATCATGCGTCTCTTGATAATCACGTCTATACCTCATAACACTTCAGTAAAAGTATCTTTGCAATTCTGACAACACCTCAATCGTTTTGCTGTTCTTGGCCTATAAGCATCACTGAATTGCAGTTCGTCCATCTTGCAGCCAGGAAATGTCTTCATCACTTTGTCTGCTGCATGTGGTTCCGCGCAGGCGCCTACAATATTCTTACAACCAGGTCTTTTATCGCCAATCGGTGCAAGTGCTTCAAGTCTTCTCTTTATCTTTTCAGTATATTGTGTCCCACAGGTGAGGCTGAATATCCTTTAAAAGTACTACGACTCCTTTTATATCCACAAGCAACCGTTGCTGCAGCATAATCTGTTATGCGATGCTTCACTTCAGGATGATCCCGTCTCAATTTCTTTACCCGTTGCCGTTCATCCTCGATAGCGTTTTTTACGCATCTATTTAGACTATCAGTAGTTGCCATAAATAAGAATCAAGAACCTTGAACCATTAATCATGAACCGTAAGTGCTCTTACATCAATAACCTCAGCCATCTCCCTCACCACCTTATAAAACTCCTCAGGGCTATATACATCCGTTTCGTAGAGGACATTATCCATATCATTCACTGCCCAGCGCAGCTCTACGAAATGCTCCTCCTGGTTCTCTGCATCTATAATGGTAAACGACTCCTCAAACCGTTGGAACATCAGCCTGTCGCTCCAGTCAAAGCCCTTCGATAGCTTATTGAACGCCTCGCACACCTTGTACTGAGCCTTATAATCCAGAGCTCTTACAGCCCCATCAATTCGCCATTGGTCTGGAATCCCTTCTTTGCCATCCACACTACAGGTTATAATAATCTTTAGGGAGTCTTTGAGGAACAAAGACATAACTACAGAACTGCCACAAAGTTTTCAGCTATTTCATATCCATTATTCCACAGATTCGTGGTTCCTTGTTTCCGGCATCTGAAGTAGACCATTAACTTCGTGCGGCACAAACGGACCTTCCTTGCATTCAAACACCACACTACCACTCTCCAGACTCTCCAGTTTATGCCACACATCCTTGGCTATATCCACGTCATAACGTCATTCCTCTGCATAGATTACCACGCTTTCTATCACAGAGCCATCATCATAGGTCGTGGAGCGAACCTTTCCCCTCAGCATCACAAATGATTCACCTTTTGTGGTATTGGCGTCACTTAATTCCTAATTCCAACGATTCGTTCTATAGCAATCCAAACAACGATGATTTAACCCCTTCCACATGCCCCGGGCAAATAATCTTCCCTTGGCTCAGCTTCTTAATCATCACCAAAGACCGCTCAGTTTCTTCTTTATTACCTCCAGGGAGTTTAGTTACCACTTCATCTCCAGGAATATAAGAGTCTCCAGTAAACAAATAGTCATCAACCATAAAGGTCAAACAGGAGGGATTATGACCAGGGGTTGAGAAAACTGTGGCCGTCAAATCGTCAAATAGCTCTATCTCTGCTCCTTCGTCACATATAATTACATTATCAGACTTAAAACGGATTGGATCTCGGTGATATTTTGACAAATTCAAACGCTCGTCAGCCAGTGCCTGTTTTCCATATAAGTTTGTGTAAACCTTGGTATTAGAAAAGGTTTTCACAAGGTTTGGCAAACCATAAATATGGTCATAGTGTGCATGTGTAAGCAGAACTCCTTTTATCCGATACTTACCGTCACTTATTATTGACAGTTTTTCCAACACTCTTTGAGTGTCTCCACAATCTACCAACCAAAATTCTTCTTTTCTTACATCTCCAAGAACATACGTCTTAGATGAAATGACTGAATTTACTATACTCCAAAGATTTTTCATTTCATTAACGAATCAAGTGCCTCCACGCCGTCCCCATCTTGTTAACCAGTCTTGCCATCACTTCCCGTGGTGCTATAAAGAACCATCTCAAGTCCCTGAAGGCTTCCACCACACCTCTGTAATAAAAGTTGTTTATTCCTCCGTATCTTTCGCTATGATGGCCATAGTTCCCACCTTCTAAAATGTCTTCGAGCAGTTTCATACCAAGTTTTTCATCTGGTTCTACCAGACATCGAGCAACAGGAAGCCCCAGCACTTGGCTTTCAATCCACATTATCCCCCTTGCGAACTTATACATACCCACCTTTCTTAAAAGAACGGCTAATTCAGCATGCTCACGGTTTGTACTCTCTATACCCTTCAACACATAGAAATAGTCCACCACCTGCCGTAGCCCCAAGCCCTCATCAAACGTATGAATCAGCATGTGGCCCATCTGATATATGGCATTGAATCTTTCGGTCGGCACGTTCACCTCTTTTTCGTTGCCAGTAAGTTTTATCTTGTGGGCAAACTGTTCCGCCTTGTTCGTTTCAATCCACCGGTTCAGTCTCTTCCTAAAATGACGGCTATAGAACCTTAACGGCGTTGTATGAGCATCCACCGGAGCATCCTTGAATACGGGGAAATGAATATGCTTGAATGACTCCTCTGCATCAGGGCACAACTGCCTCACATATTGATATACACATTCCTTTTTCGCATCTATCCATACGTCAATATCTCCCGAACATCTCACTAATGGGTTGGGGTACATCTCTGCATTCCCTTGTCCTTTCAGCAAACAGCAGACAAAACCTGCATTCTCAAGCATCTCAAATAGCTGGCCGATGCGCGCATTAAGTAGTTTGTTGCGCTGCTCTATCAGTTGCACCTGACCTATCCACTGCAAAACCAACGTCTGGTCAAGATTCACTGGACGCTCATTGGGCAAGCAGACTCCTGTCAATGCTTGTTTCTCTGCAAAAGCAATCAATGCCGGCCAGTCATCAACTGCCGGCATTTCTGTATCGTGATTCAGATTAAACCTAAGCCACACTAAGGCCTCTGCATCCTTCTTGCTAATTTTTCCCATTGAACGACTCTCTTGTAACATGTCCTTCTTCACTAATTCCTTCCCTCTTGACCACCTTGAAGATGGTCTTGAAGAATATCTTCACATCCAGCCAGAACGTCAGGTGATCCACATACCACACATCATACTCAAACTGCTTAGTAAAGGTAATAGTATTGCGTCCATTTACCTGCGCCCAACCGCTGATTCCGGGCCGAACCTCATGCCGCCTCATCTGTTCTGGACTATAAAGCGGCAAGTATTTCGGCAGCAGCGGTCGTGGTCCGATGAATGACATATCGCCCTTCAATATATTAACCAATTGCGGCAACTCATCAATAGACAGGCTGCGCACAATCTTTCCCACCTTTGTCAGTCGCTGCGCATCAGGCAGTAACTTCCCGTCCGCATCCCTCTCATCGGTCATGGTCTTAAACTTTATGACCTTGTATATCTTTCCGTCTTTTCCGGGTCTGTCTTGCAGAAAGAAAGCTCTGGCTCCTTTATTGGTAAAGTGCAAGAAAAGCCATACCAGCAATATCAACCAACCAATAATTACGAGGGCCAATACGGCTCCTGTCAAGCTTAAACAGCGTTTGAAAAAATGTTTATACATAGAAAACTATTATACAACAAAGGAACCCATATCGTCCCAGTTTATCAACTTGTCTGCCTGTTCCACGCTCACAAACGTCTCTAACGACAATAATTCCATCAGTTTACCGAACGCTTTCTTTTTACCGAAGTTCGTTTTCAGATAGCGCATATAGCGGTTCCTCAGTGTCCCTGGTTCTTTGAAGTAGCGTTCATATTCTTCTCTCGTCTTCATCTTCATCGATTCTGGCACCAAATCATTGATATGGAAATACGTCATATTGTATTCCCTTTTTGCCATCTCTTTTCTTACCAGGTTCAATGGCAGAAATCTAAAGTATCCTCCGCCGGAATACGCCATTTCTCTGCCAAGGATGGTTGTTATACAGATTGGAAACTCTTTTATCGCAGTCCTGTCAGCGAAAACCATCGTGGGCATCTTTGATTCAAACTGCGGAAATCCGCCAAAATCCCTTTCTGCCGGAAATACCGATGCGTCTCGTGTGATACCGCATTCTGCCAATACGCTGAATGCCCATTTATTTTTGTTCCCTATTGAAAATGCCGGAGCGCGGTAGCTTCTAACCTTTTTTCCGATGCATTGTTCCAATGAATCAACTGCTGCACGTGTATCTGCAAGAGCTTCCTCTTGTGTCATTTTGTTTAGCCATACATGATTGTCGGAGTGGCATCCTATTTCGTGTCCTCTGCTCTCTATCCTCTTTATCACTTCCGGAAAATATACAGCCATGCCACCAACGCAGAAGAACGTGGCCTTGAATCCGTGTTTATCAAGTGTGTCTAAAATCCGATTCAGATAGTAGTCATATTCTACATATTTCTCTGCATGGTCTCCTAAGTTCTTCATTTGCAGGTACCATTCTTCTATGTCAAATGTAAGGATATTCATCTGCTACTGTTTGTCTTTAATTAATACACCGTATTTCTCAACCTTTATTTTTTCTCTGATAATTCTGGCAGGGTTTCCTGCGACAATGCAATTATCTGGAACATCCTTGGTTACTACAGAACCAGCACCTACTATACAATTGTTTCCTATATGAAGACCTGGAAGAATAATTGTGCCCCCCCCAATGAAACAATTATCTCCAATATAGGTGTCGACCGCTTTAATGCCTCTACACATATCATGTGTTAGGATGCTTGGACCTGCAATCATACAATACTTACCTATATGTATTCCCTTGGGATTAACATTCCAGTCTAAATTGGAGCGCCTTGATATAATTGTTCCCTCACCTATTGTCATCCCAAAGAACGTACGGCAATACCACGGCATCACCTTTGTATATTGGCTATACAAAAATCTTCTAACCTTACTGATAAAACCCATATGACTATCTAACATCAAAATTGATTAAACTAAAGTCCCAATTATTAGACTTATCTATACCTGAGAAAAGAGATTCTTCATCACCTTTCAATATATAGTAAGTAAGAGGCAGATGCTTCGGCTCATACATTTTCGGTACTTTTACCAATAAATGTTGTCTTAGTTTTAGGAAACCGACAAACAATATCGCATCCGGCTTCTCTTTCCTTATTATAAACGAAATGGCTTTTGCCAATGCTCGTTTTGTTCTTTTTCCTTTTTCTCTAAAGTCCATTATATATATAGTTTTGATTCCGTCTTCATCCACAACTGTATAATACGACGTTATGTCTGAACTCTCATACTTATGGTATTTGCTATTATGAAACCGTGATTTTAGAAAATCCACGCTATACTCTAACGAAAACTTTACACTTTTCTCATGATGATTAAATAGTTTTGAAAGTATGACATGAAAGTCACTGTAGCAGTTGGCCATCACTCTTATCATTCCATCAAATATTTTAAGACTATTCCTTTTCAATATTCGAGAAACATTTAATGGCAGAATATAATAATCAAGGTCTGCTACATATTTAGTATTCAAGAACTTATGCGCATATTCTCTTGAATTTTGGTTTGGAACACCGGCCTCTAGCAAATAGCCTTCAGCTGTTACAGTATCACGCAATGCCCACTCTAAATCATAGAATATGAAAGCATCCTTTCTATACTTCTTCCTTACATAGGTATTGCCACCAATGACCACTTTAATCCCACCTTTATAAAAAGCAGGGAAATAGGTATGAAAACCCCTTACCTCCCCCGTATTATCATCTATATCAACAGCGTGGTAACTATAACCCAGGACATTTGATGTACAATAGCCTGTTTTTAATGCCGTTTGAGGGATATTTTTATCGAAAGACTCGTTAAACCCTTCTGTGATCCTTTCCCATAAGGAATCGTCTATCTCATAAGTCTTGAATACCTTTACCATTCTTTCTAATTTTAGTTTGCAGAAAGACCTCCATCAACTACGATTTCCTGCCCAGTTATCCATTTAGCATCATCAGACAACAAGAATTTAATTACGTTCGCAATATCCGATGGTTTACCTTCACCAAGTATATATCTTGGATCGGCTCCTTCCATATTGTCATATATGAAACTGGTAGTCTTTGTCCTAATGCCTCCCGGAAGTATTGCATTTGTACGTACAGTAGGTCCCAGCTCAACAGCAAGGGATCTCATTAGGCCTAAGAGTCCTGCCTTCACAGAACCATACACTGAATAACCTTTGGTTCCCATTTTTGCGGATACACTAGATACAATAACGACACTTTTTAATGCCCCTGCATTCAACTTCTTCGATGTAAGTACCTGCATCAAGGAAATAATTGAGAACAAAGACACATCAAAACATTTCTTCACAAATGCATAATCAATCATCCGCAAAGGTTTTACTGAAAAAATACCTGCGGCAAAGACAGCGGACGCTATCCTTATGTCATTTTCCTTAACAAAAGACTCAAGCGTATCCTTTGCGCCATCATAATCGGACAAATCAATAGGTAATACCCTATGTAGCTCACGATGAGGCATCTGCTTCAGCACCTCTTGCAAAGCTTCCTCGGACAAATCAGACAACAACACCTTATGTCCGGCAAAAGCCAAAACTTCACAGATTGTCCTGCCAATGTCCGAGGTAGCTCCAGTAACTAAAGTGTACATTTGATCTTCAAGAAGATTATTTATTGAGCACTTCATTACAAAAATCTTCAATCGTTGCCAACGACCGGATCTGACGAGCATTCATTGTCATATGATAGTCAGAGTCAAGCATAGCAAGAATAGATAGGATAGCTAATGAGTCAAACTCATCATAATCTGTAAACGACTTCTTAATGTCAAGCTCGTCCACTTCAAGAAGAGCTTCAAGCTTTTTTACTAATTCTTCCATTTTAAAATTCAATTATTTTGTTAAACTTAAGATTTCCTACTTTCATCATTACTGAACTCCATGTGAGCCCTACGCCAAAACCAGCCATACAAAGCTGCAAGGTCTCTTTAGTCAATTCTTCTCCAAGATTGTAACTAATGCAGGTCGGAACTGTTACACCGCTGGCGTTACCAAAGTTCTCAACTATATTTGCCGGCATCTTTTCGCGTGGAACGCCCAACTTATCTGCAAGTTTATTCAACATGAATTTATTGGGCTGATGGAACATATACCAATCCACTTCATTACGGTCAACACCACTCTGTTCGTATAGATGCTCTATCATAGGCGGGACCTCACGCTGCACGAAATTAAATACTTCATCGCCTTGCATCACAAGATTGTCTTTACTGCGAAAGTTACCTGCCGCATCTTCTTCCATAACAGCTGTTTCATGTGTACAAGGCATACGGAAACCACCTGCAGGGATATTCAGAACCATTGCACCAGCACCATCCATCTTGATGTTGGCATAAATGGGATTTTCTTCTTCGCATTGTTCCACGATAGTAACTGCTGCAGCATCACCAACCAAAGGTTTACTATTGCGATCCTGGGGGCTAACCTTGGGGCTCAAGACATCTGCATTCAATAATACAACCTTTTTAATTGCAGGTTGCTCTAGAAGCAAACATGCTTGAATAAGACCTAATTCAAATCCTGCACAACCTTGATTGATATCCATACACAGACAATCCTGTTTCATGCCAAAATGACCGTGTATAATATTGCTGGTTGGTGGCATGAAATAGTCGGGTGATTGTGACACGAAAAGCAAGGCATCAATCTCCTCCACTTTGAGTAGCCCATTGTCAATAAGGTACTGCAAACCATACTGACAGAAGTCAGATGACGTCTGCCCAGATGCTGCAACGCGATGTTCATTATATCCCATTGCAAGCTTCAACTTCATGCTCTTGGCAGGCGAAAAATTATAATTCGCCATTTCATCCTCAAACTTCACTGATGTTTTTGGTAGCACCGTGAGGATTCCACTAATCTTTTTATGCTTGAATAAAAAATCCATCAGTTTTTATTTTGCTCCGTTTTTTACTAAGAGGTTGGCAATCGCATTAACTGAGCAGAAATTCTCGGGCAGAATATCCACACCGTCAATTGAAATACCAAAGGTATTGTCCAGTTCGCTAACGAGGGTTACCAGGTCAAACGAATCTAACATACCTTCCTCAATAAAATTCACGCCTTCCTGAGTAAAATCAAACTCCGGGCGGAGTTCAGTCAGGATTTTAATAATCTGATCTTTCATATTAACTATTATTTAATGATACTGAATAACATAGTCATACATATTCTCTTCTTTAAAACCGTAATGCTTGTACCTTTTAATAGCGTTCTCATTGGTCTGGATTACCCAAAACAACTGCCGTTTTGTATCTTTTCCCTCTTCAAAAAATCTCCTGAGCAAACGCGAACCGACCTTCTTATCCCTAAAATCAGGATGAGTAAACCAATAGCGCAAATAAAGTGTTGTGGCGTTTAGCTCAAAGATGAGGAATCCTGCAACTTGTCCGTCGTTTTCACAAACCAATACGTGTTTTTGACGAGTATAGTCCAACAATTCCTCTTTATACGGGATCTGCTCTGTTCGTTCATCAAAATACTCATGCAAATACTGACTTATCAGAGAAATGTCTTCCTCTATGGCATAGCGTACCGTATTATCAGCCTTATAATCCATAGGCTCTGTCATTCGAGTCATTCTTACAAGAGAGGTTGCTTCCGTGCATTCCTTTTCTTTGAACATCGCTACTAATGGCTGGCACTGTATATCACGCCCAACTATATCGAACATCATCGTAACATCGTGATAGTTAGCCTGAAAAGTCTCCAAATCATTACTTAGAGATTCTATAGTTGTTGAACAATAGAACACATTCCAGAATGTCGGATTCCGTTTAATAATGAACAGAGTGTTATTCACCCGCTCTGTAAGACAGTCCTCTTTCTTAATCCAAAGACTATGCTTTACTGGGTCAGCAAAGAAATTAGTTATAAAACCAAGCCTCAAAGAGCGTATCTCTGCTACTTGTTTTTGAAGGTCTTCAAAAGACTGTACTTTCTGCATATTCTTATTTGTAGAGACTGTTATAGTATGCACGGTCAATCTTACCACTACTATTCTGTTTCAATATCTCCTCACGATGGTATTCCGTAGGCAGCATATAGCGAGGAATGCTACCGGAAAGAGCCTTACGGAACTCCGCCATATTCAAATCTTCCTTAGCCTGATAGAACAGAACTATCTTCTTGTTGGCATAGTCATAAACCACACAGCAGTTGTCCACCATATTGGTGCCAAGGATAGCCGTTTCAATCTCTCCCAACTCAATTCGGTAGCCATTATGCTTAATCTGCGCATCTACGCGACCCACATACATTATCTCGCCCAACTCGTTCTCATACACTATGTCACCAGTGCAGTAGATAGTTTCGGGATAATGATTCTGTAAAGGGTTCTGAATAAAGGCGGATGCCGTTTTCTCCGGGTTGTTATAGTATCCTAATGCTAGAGAAGAGCCACGGACACAAAGTTCTCCTTGCTCTCCCTGTTTGGCTAAACGTTGACGGTCAACCAGTATCAGCACATCGCTGTTTCTGCATGGGAAGCCAATAGGTAGCGGCTCGTCATCAGAGAATTCTCTCTTCACTTCATAATAGGTGCAGTCAACCGTAATTTCCGTCGGGCCATACAAGTTTGCATAACGACAATCCGGCAAGTGCTTACGCCAGTAATTGAGGTGTTTGTTAGGCATTACTTCTCCTGCAAAGAAAACATCTTTTAAATATTCCGGTTTCTTCGAAGCAAGGATGTTCATATTGGCAACATTCACCAGCACAAACGGCACCCAGAACACGAACGATATCTTATTTTCATTCAAATAGTCTATCAATTTGGCAGGAAAGGCAAAGCAACTCTCCGGAATGATGTTTAGCGTTGCACCGGTGGAATACATCAGATAAATGTCCAGCGTAGAGTTGTCAAAATAGAAGGGTGCTTGGTTGCCAATAACCGACTCTGAAGTAATCTTGAAGGTTGATACTGCCCAGTCAATATAGTCAATTACTCCACGATGAGCAATAACGACACCCTTGGGCGTTCCCGTGGAGCCACTGGTAAAGATACTGTAAACAGGGTCTGTGTCAATCTGCAAAGTATCGTTCTTATCACCGCCATCAGGCAGAACAGATGCAATCACATCTTCTATCACCAGCACCTTCCCCTGATAGAAATTAGCCAACTGAGCCTGATGTGCTTTATCCGTAATCACACAAGTGGCCTCCAACGTCGTCAAGATGGAAGAGACGCGGGCATCTGGCGACTTGGTGTCAAGCGGCACATAGAAGCACCCGCACATATTGATGCCGGCGAAAGACTCCACCATTTTGCCCCCCTTTGGGATATACACACCAATGGGACTGTTTTTCACTACACCTTCTGATACAATGGCGTTTGAAATGCGTTTAGCCGCATCCCACAACTCGGAGAAGGTGATTCTCATTTCCGAGTCTTGTACCGCATCTTTTTGAGGATAGGCCATAACGGTCTTCTCTAAATACTCAATTACACTCTTTTGCATATAAAAAAATTACTATTTAATTCTTCTAGCAGGATTACCAAAAACTGTTGTATCGGGCTCCACGTTATTAATTACCATACTGCATGCCCCGACGTGTGCTCCATCACCGACACTGACATTATGACTAAGCATGGCGCGGGTATGTATCATACAATTCTCACCAATCTTATCTCCTCCGACTATAAAGGTAAACGAGTCAATTCTGTTCCATTTTCCAATCGCAACATCGTGACCAACAATTACATGCGATTGGATGAAATTGTAGTCATCAATAAACGCATCTGCGGCAATAATAGTATAAGCTCCCACATAGCAGCCTTTTCCTATCTTGACATTAGTACCAATCCTTGATGAAGGATGAATCATGGTTATAAATTCTCCACCACGATTAATGATTGATTCCATGCACTTCCTACGTGATTCCCCTCCTATCGAACATACAAAAATGTCGTTCGGTTGTACCTGATACTCTGCAATAGTGCCAACAATCGGTGGATAGTTTTCAAACCCATCCAACGAATGGACGTTGTCATCAATAAAACCTTTAATAATAAACTTTTTATTATAATCGGTGTTCTCACGCGCCATATCATAGATGGTTCGTCCCATGCCGCCAGCTCCTATGATAATCAAATTCTTCATATTCAATTCAAAATACTGTTAAGTGCATGCTCGTCAAAATCGGAATACACATCCTTCGAATCCTGTTCATCAGAATACGGGGACTCCACAAACTTTATCAGCTCATCGTGCGAGTTTATTTTTGTGCCACCGTGAATCAAGTCTGTCTCTTTTACACAGAAACCGCCATAATTCAACCTGCCCACTTTCTTACCCATACTCATGGCCTCGTACATCACCGTTGAGTTTTCACCTATCACACATTCGTACTGTGATAAAGCACAGAAAGACTCAAGGGTATTATCCACTACCATAATCTGCTTGTAGCCTTTAATACGTTCCATCAATTCAGCAGAAAACTTCTCCTGAGGATGACAACGAATATGGAAAATGAAATCAGGGTGATAATCCACGAAGGATGTCAGCAAATCAACTACCTTCGTTGATATCTCGGGTTCAGAGATAACCAAAATGACCTGTGGACCAAATTTCTGGAGTCCCAGTGATTGTACGTAATTCTTATAGGGGAACCCTATATTAACAACCTTCTCTATAGGAATCCCGAACTGTGGCCCCACATTAGCCTTACCAAAAACACAGAAATAATCAGGGTCAATACGTCCATAATAACTGCCTGAATACAACTCTGTTTCACCTACGGTTACACCGTGCTGCAGTTCAATGGTTCTGATACCAAGCTGTTTGCAGTTGGCTATCACATACTGATAAGTCTGCCGGGGTGCAACAAATACTTGCTTGGGGGCAAGGTGGCGCAATACAGGGGATATCATGGCTTTTTGAGCGAAAAAGAATGATAGCGTATCTATGAATACACCACGCATTTTGACGTGATCAAACTGATATTCGGTCTCCAAAATGGTAATCAGATGTTTTGCTGCCTTTCCATATTTCCTTTTGTACAGTATCTTGGTAAATGGCTTAATGGTCCTTGACACATTGTCAATTAAATCCATAAAAACAACATGGTCTGAGTGAATGCGCGGTTCCCTATGCAACCCGTTCTGATGCCGCTCAAGTATCAGATAGTCTTCTCTTATCGCAGAATAATCTATCAACGGGTCAGACATACGCTCAACATACTGACCACCAACAAGATATAATCTTGGATGAGGAAAGAAAATAGTGCTGATTTTTTTTCGGGATAGCATAAGTCTTGTCAGTCCCACAAAGGAACGGTGGTTATTTCTCAACTGTACACCCAGTTGGAAATTCTTACCAACCGTAAAGGGACGACCACTGATCATCTCCCATCGGAACTTGGTCCTGACAATCCGCCACACAGGAACGCCATTCACCTCAACGTTATCCAGCTGGGGCAGTTTGTTTTCCAGTTCAAGATAATCTTGTATTGTCATAACCAATTACAAAACTTCATACTTTTTTAGGACCTCTTTCACATTCTCATATGAAGTGAACATGATAATGTCCTCAGGATCCAACATGATGTCGAAAGTATCTTCAACAGCAGATGTCAGGGTAAGTTGATGTATACTATCCCAACTATCTACACTCTGGTTATCAAATTGCCCATTGAGCACCTCTGCATCTACAGAAAACACCTCACAAAAGATGCTATTCATTTTTTCCAAATTTGTCATAATGATATCTTTATTATTGATTTACTACTTTTCCAGCTTCGTTTCTCAGTATCTCTTTCACCACCTGTATCTCCACCCTCTGATGGAACAAGTGGGTCTTTGCCTCAATGAAAGAGGGTAATACTTCCTGCAGTTTAGCATCGGTCACAAGGACAATCAACTTCTCGTCATCACCTTTGCAATAGCAGTCTGTCTTATACTCCGATTTAATCATACGCTCTACCTCGTCCATTCCTATACGCAAACCATATATCTTCAGGAAACGTTTCAGGCGGCCAACAATAAAATAGCATCCATCCGCGTCACGTCGAGCCAAGTCGCCTGTATGCATCACTCCATGGTTCTCGTCGCTTTTTATCAGGTCTTCACGACAAGTAGCATAACCAAGGGTGACGTTTTCGCCACGATACACCATCTCTCCCTGAGCCTCGCCTTCAAAGGTTTCATTACCGCTGTCGTCTATAATAGACAATTGACCTCCAGGCTCTGCTATACCTATACTGCAAACCTTATCCAATGCTAGTTCTGCAGGTAGATAGGCCATACGTGCCGTACACTCAGACTGACCGTAAGTGGCAATAAACTGCTTGTTATTGTTCTTTGCATACTGCGCAAGTGTGTTCCACATCGCCTCTGTCAGTTTGCCTCCCCCTTGGGTGATTATCTTCAGTTTGGGAAGATCCATGCGTGTGAAACGCATCTTAGTCAAAATCTCATAACTGTAAGGTACGCCCGTAAAACTGGTGGCCTCTTTCAACATTGCCCAGAAGCCTTTGTCCAGTAAAGAACGTCCACTCAATAGAAGTGTTGCACCCGCTAGAAGATGGGATGTAATCACAGAGAGTCCCATCGTATAATGCATGGGCAGGATAGCCATCGCTTTCTCACTGCCATCCATTTTAAACATCCGCCTTACATTGTCCGCATTCGCCTCGACGTTTCTATAACTATGCCGTACCAATTTGGGACTGCCTGTGGAACCGGAGGTGGGCAACAGAAGGGAGAGTTCATCATACATTTCTAACGGTTGATAGCCGGTCTTAACCAAACAATACCCCCAATCGTTAAACACAACCTTTCCCTTATTCTCAACCATATCCTCAGGCACCCAAAGATACTCTGGCTGATACTTCCCATAAAGGTTATTATACAAGCCCTCCTCGGTTGCTGCACTCAGAATGAGCGGCACAATACGGTTAGAGAGCGATGCTACATATCCTAACAATGATCCAATCCGGTTCTCTGAAAGAATGAATATTAGTGACCGTGAAGGCAACTGTTTGGCAAACTCTTGCGAGAAATCACAAAGGTCGCCATAAGTCACGGACTGCCCACTGTCATCAACAGCTGCTATCCTAGTCCGTTCTTTCTTATCTAAATCCAAAAACATTATTCTCTATTATATTGAGGCGCACCCATCAACTCCAAGTACATGACCACTAATGTAGGAAGCTCGGTCTGATGCCAAGAATGACACAGCATATGCGATATCCTGGGGTGTGCCCAACCTGCCTAATGCTATGCGACCAATGCGCTGGTCAATCTTATCACCTGATGCTTCGTACAGCTCCTCGAAACGCTCTGTCTTTACAATGCCAGGAGCTACCGCATTGACTCGGATATTCATAGGTGCAAGTTCCTTGGCGGCAGACTTGGTTATGGTGATAACAGCTCCTTTAGTGGAGGAATAGGCTACCTGACCCGGTGAGCCTACAACTCCGGTGATAGAGGCCATATTCACAAAACAACCTCCTCCCGTGCGAGCCATCAAACGTGATGCTATCTGTATCGTATCAATGACAGCAAATACATTGACAGCATACATTTTTTCCAAGAGGGTTTTTGTCACCATACCCAGCTTTTGGTTCTGAATGATAGCTGCATTGTTAATCACCACATCTAGCCTACCTTCAGCTTTGTAGATGGACATCAATCCTGCTTTCAGAGCATTGGTATCTGTTACGTCAAAGCAGATAGGCTTTGCGCCTACTACCTCCGGCTCATTGAGGTCATTCACATATACAATAGCACCGTCTGCAATGAACTGCTCAGCAATGACTTTACCTATACCACGGCCTGCGCCAGTGATAAGGCAGACTTTTCTACTTAATAATTTTTTCATTATAGTTGTTTGATTTATTCGCTTGTTATGCTCTTTAGAATCTTCCATAATCTTGGCAGATATAGAATAGTAAAATTCATTATCCGCCTTTTCATAGACAGCCCCTGCCCAAATACCATTATTTTATTAATCTCAGGATACAAACCACGTGCTGACTTACCATCAGCTTCCACAGAAAGTTGCTTTACCATCCATTTGTACTTGAATAACGGATATTCAAGCGACGCATCGTTTTGCTTCTCAAAAAAGTCAATAATCCATTTCCTATTTGTGACCTTATCTTGCAAGTTTTTCCTCTTTTTTTCTTCACTCACCACATGGGTCATCGACGAAGGATTGGCATAGTGATAATAAAGGCACCTGTTTACATAGCCAATACTTTTAGAATAGTATGCCAGCTGAGACGTCAACACATCGTCTTCATCCATTGCAATAACAGGAAACTTGATTTCATTATCATATACACTCCGACGAACCATTTTCGTCCAGACGGCATTGGAAATCTCAACGGATAATAGCCCTTGCTTTAACTGATATGAAGTCTTTCTTTCGTCGTATTTTGGTGCCCATAATGTCTTATCATCTGAAATATATACAAAATCGCAAAAAACCAAATCCAGTTGCTTTTCCTCCGCTTCTTTCAGTAATACTTCATACATATTAGGAGCCAACCAGTCATCACTATCACAATATGTAATGAAATTGCCTGTACAAGCTTCAAAGCCCGCTTTACGTGCTTGAGGTAGCCCTCGGTTTTTCTCGTATTGAACTATCCTTGTTAATGGTGCTCGTTTCGGATAATCTCTTAATACATCCTTAATTATTGCGATAGAATTATCCGGTGTGCAATCATCCACGAAGATGAACTCAATATCATCCAATGTTTGCTCAAACAAACTACGAGCACATTTTTCTATATATTTTTCTACGCCCCATACTGGGACTATTACACTGACTTTGGGATTCATCTTTTTTCTTATTGGATATGTTTCAATGACGAGTTACCAAGTTTGAACAAGGCGGCAGTTGTTTTCCTGTATAGGAATGACATTATTGGCGTAGCCTTGTCCAAATGGGTATTATAAAGAATCTTTTCCATCAACCACTGTGCTTTCACAGCAAATTTCTTCCTGACAGAGTAATACTTGAAACATCTTTCTTTTATAAAAGGAATGGTTGCCTGGGTCAGTTTGTAGTTGAACAGTTTACCATCGGAATGGCTCGCTGAGTCGTGCACCCGGTAACCCACCGTGACACTGTCCAACAAATCACACCTGTAGCCTTTTTCAAGCATATCAATAAAAAAGGGCCAGTCCTCATATCCGTAACGGTCACTGAATCCGCCTAATTCCATGAAAGCAGATGTCCGAGCAAACATAGTATTCATATAAATGTATGCTGCGTAGGCCATGTGAACCAACTGTTTCTCAATAGGCAACTCAAATAACTCAGGATTCCTTGGGCCTTTTCTCTGATTAACGCAATGCTCCTCCTTGAAATCTTCGTTATAAACCTTCAAGTATGAAAAAACGAATGAAGCATCAGGATGTTCTTGGACATATTTGACGTTATCTTCTATGCAATTGGGCAGTAATATGTCATCTCCGGCTATGCCATGCACCCACTCGCCAGAGGCGGCAAAACGGCCTTTGTTCGCATTGACGCATACGCCCCTGTTCACTTCTGCTAGAAGCAGTTTCGTACGGGCAAACCGGGAAATGTGACTATCCAGCCACGATTTGCAAATTGCCACTGTATTGTCTTTAGAGCAGTCATCAGAGATGATTAACTCAATATTCTGATAGGTCTGTGCCGCTATACTCTCCAGAGTATCCAATACTGTCTTACTTGAATTATAGGTCACGACGACAACACTAACGATTGGTTGTTCCTTTAACATATTGTACTTTATTCTGTTTATCCTTTGTATTATTCTTTATTGCCCTCTCCTTACCACTATAACATTCAACTATAAGATGCGGGGCTGCCAGCATGATAAATGTAAATGAAACTCCACCAAGGAATGGTCGCTGATACATAGTGCCAAGCAATATCATAGAGAATGCCAAATACTGCCGCCCCCCCCTTATTATGCCAATAGCGAAAAAATAGAAACATAGCACATAGAAGAAGAAGAAGACCATTCCATAGTCATACACAAGCATCTTGTACGAAGAGCCGCCTTCACCTAAAACCTCTGCTTTACCCGCACCCATGCCTGTCCAAAAAGCAGGGGTCTTGCTGAACTTTTCATAAACATCAACAAAATAACCCGTATTACGATTATCCACAATTCCCAATGCACTCTCGTCAGAAAACCTTGAGAATACCAGTTGATTTACAATCTCATTATCTTTAAATACATATAAAACAACAGCAATTAATAAAACAGTTCCTATCTTTACCTTGCCTGGTGCGGACAAAAAGACTGCAACCGTGCAGATAACATAGAAAAAAAGAGAAAAAGAGAAAACACCAGCAATAAAAGCAATAATATTATAAATTCTTTTAAAGTCGAATCTATTTATTATAAGTATTATTGCAGAGAATGTTCCAACGACGCCAGGTTCATCAAATAATCCGCAAAATCTAAAACTAAGTCCAAGTGTATCAATGGAATCTGATGTTATAAGAAACGGATATAGATAATATGTATAATTTTTCAATTCATTTAATGGATCTATAACTTTATAAGGAAAACCTATACCAGCAAATATAACAAGAATATAAACAACAAGAGAAATCGTCATCACTCCAGCATACACCCACACAAAAGCATTAAATGATTCTTTAAGTAAAGCTCTTCTTGAAAACAAAAGCGGTATAACAAATAGTTTTTTTATTACTCCTAAAACTGTGAAGTCTGATCTAATTATAAATATCAAAAAAATAAAGACATATAGAAAAATGCCCAATTTTCTATATTTATCCATCCTGTCCTTATGTTGAATAATATCTACCATCACTATCGCAGATACTGCAAAAGTAAAAATAGTGTCTAATGGACTATTCCAAACATAAAATGCCGGAATCAAACTGAATACCAGGAATCCCATTATCCAACCCATCGGAGAAATCCGTTCCTGCATAATTGCTTTGTTTCGCATAAAAAAAACCTTGATTTATCGATGAGTTCTTTTTAGTTTGCTGTTTACAATGGTCTTTAAATCCATCTTCTTGTTAAGCGCCAACAAGGAATATGCTACAGTAACAAGCATCACTACCGTTCCTGCCGCATAACTCCAGTTTTCTGTCATAAACAATTTGATGGTGACAGATAACATAATAGGAATAACAAGAAGCAGGAATAACCTCCATTGCGAGATATCGTATTTAATTCTAAACAGTTTTTTGCAAACAAATAATATCTGCAATAGATAAAGAGCATAGACAATCATTGTCGCCATACCAAACCCCGTCAATCCCCAGTATTTGTAGCAGAGAAGCTTTATTGGAAGCCCCCAAGCAGTAGAAACAAGTTCGTTTAGAAAGAAATACAGTGGACGCGCCTTTGCCAGAAGGGTATAAGACATTGCCCATCCCATTGCCTGCAGCAAGACTGCACTTATCGACCAATACATCATGTTTTCTATAGGAAGGAATTTATCACTGTACAAAAGAATGATTACTGGTTTTATAAATACTAAAAAGGCAATTACCAATGGGGCCAACAGTAAGATGGTCAACTCTGCTTGTGTACGCACAGCTGCTCCCATTTCCTCATTATTCTTAGTTGCAGCCAGACGAGGGAAATAGTCGGCCGCAATTGCAGTAAAAACCAGACCTATATAGTTAGTCACTATCGCCGTTCCAGCACTATACAAACCGACTTCTTCGACTCCACCAACTTTACTGATATAGTTTCTGATAATCCACACTACCAATGTAGTTAATAAGAACTGAAGACTGAGGAAGAACCCCAACTTTATCATTTCCCTGCCGTATGAGAATGTTTCTTTCCATGGCATTTCAACTTTGATTATTACCAGCCTCCTCGAATAATAAAGAGAGATGAAAAGCGAAATCAGAGAACCAATAACAAAAGCAGCAACAATGGCATTCACTCCAAAGAAGTAATATAGGGGTATAGTTATAATGGCATTCAGAGACTGTCCAATAATGTTTGCTCGTGCAAGTTGTTTTTTTTGTTGCATTCCCTGCAGCAACGCAAGCTCCCCCTTGTTCAGTTGATCCAGTAGAATGATGACGGATATTGCCACGAACGACCAGATATAGTCACTGCTGCCAAATGATGTCTGACTCCACAAAGGCGCGAGTAATGCACAAACTAACATTCCGAACAGTCCAGTTATCCAAATAAGGCGACGCTGCACAATAACATTTCTGGATATCAACTCTTTATCACCGTTACTATTGGCTGCTGCAATAGTTTTAACACTGCTAGTGTTTATACCCAAATTCGTGGCAGCGGAAATGGTATCGGTCGTAGAATGTAACAACGACTGGATACCCATGCCCGCAGGACCGATAAACAGTGCCACGAACTTGGATTTGATAATCCTGATAATTATCTGGTAAATCTGCACACCCGAGAACAACAGTGTTGCAGCAAAACTGCTACGATAACGGTTCCGTTCGCTTTGTTGCTCGCCACTCTGTTCCTGCTGATGTATCTTTTCCTGTTCTTCCATTAAATCGTAAATAACAATTGCCTATTTGAGTTATTTACCGAAATCATTTATCAATCTCACAAGTTCTGCGACCTCTTCCATTTTTATAGCAGGACCAATAGGCAGACTCAACTCTTCATTGGCGATCTGTTCTGTAATAGGTAGAATCAACTGAGGGATATTCCATTCTTCCTTTGCATAGCACTCCTGTTTATGTGGTGCAATAGGATAATGACAAACTGTACCGACACCATTTGCATCAAGATAGTCATGTAAAGCATCACGCTTACCATCAGCCACCAGAATAGGGAACAAGTGATAGGCATTTTGCTCATCTGGCAACAAATCAGGCATAGAAAACAGAGGATTATTGATATGCTCATAGTAGTAATGAGCCACCTCTTTACGATGGGCATTATCTTCTACCAGATATTTCAGCTTCACATCTAACACAGCGGCCTGGATTTCATCCAGACGGCTGTTACGGCCAGTGTATCTGAACACATACTTCTTCTGAGAACCATAGTTTGCTAAGGCGCGTACTGCAGCAGCCAACTCAGAATCATTGGTGGTTACAGCTCCACCATCGCCCAAGGCACCAAGGTTCTTGCCAGGATAGAAGCTATGACCAGCGGCATCACCAATACTACCAGTTACTCGACCATCGGTATGCTTGCAACCATGAGCCTGAGCATTGTCCTCAACGAGCTTTAGATTGTACTTTTTGCAGAGAGCACCAATCTTATCCGTATAAGCATTACGGCCATATAGATGCACAATGGCAATAGCTTTGGTCTTTGGTGTAATAGCGGCCTCAATGAGGTCATCATCAATTTCCAAAGTGTTTAGTTTGGGTTCCACCAACACGGGTGTCAACCCATTCTCTGTTATTGCAAGAATAGTGGCAATATAGGTATTTGCAGGTACAATTACCTCATCACCAGGCTGCATCACGCCCATCTCAATGTATGCACGGAAAATCCAGATAAGTGCATCCAGACCGTTAGCACACCCTATAGTATATTTTGTTCCAATAAACTTGGAGTAGTTCTTTTCGAACTTCTCGTTTTCCTTACCCTGGAGGTACCAACCTCCATTTACAACACGGCTAACAGCCGCATTAATCTCAGCTCCGTGAAGATATGTTACGTCTTTTAAAGAAAGAAATGGTATCATTTTAAAATTTCATTACTTTTCTACAAAGGTCAATATGTTTTATTTTTGCTTTATTAAAATTCTCCTTAGTTATCTTATAAAAGATATCCAAATCTGTCTCATATAAGAATTCTGGATTGAATGTTTTTACCCATCGGTGAGTACTATTACCCTTCCTCGCATCTGTGAGCTCGTATTCTTTATTTGGTAGTTCGAAACCAATCTCTGAACTAATAATGTTGCCTAAGATTGAACAACCAGCAGGGGCTTCTGGTCTAAACAGCCAGCTTCCTTGGGTAAAATGATCTTCTTCAATATTATAAAGTCTTGCAACTCCCTGTCTCTCACCATTGTATAAGAACATAAAGTACCATTCAATACCTAATTCCTCTCTCTCCTTATACCTTCGTATCCAATTCTGCTGGTCCTCCAATGTTCCATCAAATTGACTAATATATCTTGTTAAATGCTTGTCAGAACGTAAGTAAAATAGGAACTCCGCATCATTAAGATCAACATTCCTAACATGTATTCCATATCTTTCTTCATTTACAACCATAATTTTATCTGCTATTTCTAAACTTTAAAAATTCCACATAATCACGTATATAATCTTCTGATTTATAAGTATCAGAAGCCAGTACCATACATACTGCTCCCGAAGAAAAATCAACAAGATCTCGCCACATCCCGGGTTTAACATATAGTCCTTGGTAGGGTCGGTTCAAAAAGAAAGAGCGCTTGCATTTACCATCGTCCAGTGTCACCGTAAACGAACCGGATGCAGCAATAATCAATTGTTCCAAATCTCGATGGGCGTGAGCACCACGTCCTTCCCCGCCAGGAATATCATAGAGATAATAGACACGTTTCACATCAAACGGCAGGGTAGATCCATTCTCGACAACAGTCAGGTTGCCCTCACGGTCGCTATGATGTTTATCCAGCTCCACCATCGTGCAGTCGAAAACACTATATTTCGCCATAGTTTTTCAGTTTTAAGAATTGGCCATAATCTTCCACATAGTCCGCCCTGTCATAATGGATGGAGCCAAACTCCAGCGCCAGAGAGTTTGTGGAGAAGTTCTCCATAGTCCTCCAAAGACCCGCTGGAATATACAGCCCGTAATAGGAACGGTTGAGAGCAAATCTCTTCTTCTCTTTTCCATCATCAACAATAACGTCGAATGCTCCAGACAGGGCTACAATAAACTCTTCGTTCTTCCTGAATGCGTGACCTCCACGAGCCTCACCTCCTGGAACATCATATATCCAATATGTCCGCTTAATTTCAAACGGAATATGGTTCAACTGTTCTACAAAAGATAGGTTTCCACGTGGATCAGCGAACTTGGGAAGTTCTATTATCTTTACGTCCTCTATACTCATACGTCTCTCTCTTTATAGCGAAAAGTGTCGGAATCCACTTCTTCCTTCTTTTCCTCAATAACTCTCAGTAGGTATTGCCCATACTGATTCTTTTTCATAGGCTCCGCAAGTTCTCGCATTTTTTCCTCAGATATCCAACCATTGCGGTAGGCGATACCTTCAAGACAGGCAACTTTCAGTCCCTGGCGCTTTTCAATAACTTCCACGAACGTAGAAGCCTCTGCCAATGAGTCATGAGTGCCTGTATCCAGCCAAGCGAAGCCACGGCCAAATACCTGGACTTTCAATTCGCCATCTTTTAAGAGCTCCTGATTCACAGCAGTAATCTCCAATTCACCTCTTGTACTAGGTTTTACATGTTTGGCAACATCCACCACCTTATTAGGATAGAAGTAAAGACCCACCACAGCATAGTTTGACTTGGGGCTGACAGGTTTCTCTTCTATTGAAAGGCAATTACCTTGCTTATCGAATTCAGCTACACCATAACGTTCTGGGTCGCTTACCCAATAACCAAATACAGTTGCTTTCCCGTTCTCATCGGCATCCTTTACCGCATTCTTAAGTAATGTGGTAAAACCACTGCCGTAGAAGATATTATCACCCAATACAAGACAAGCACTGTCGTTACCAATAAAGTTCTCACCAATAATGATGGCCTGAGCGAGCCCATCTGGAGAGGGCTGCTCAGCATACTCAAAGTGTACACCATAATCAGAGCCGTCACCCAGTAGGCGTTTGAAGCCAGGAAGGTCGTAGGGCGTGCTAATAATGAGTATATCCCTAATCCCAGCCAGCATCAATGCACTGATGGGATAATACACCATAGGCTTATCATAGATAGGGAGCAACTGCTTGCTCACACCCTTGGTGATAGGGTAAAGTCTGGTACCGGAACCTCCGGCAAGCACTATTCCTTTCATTGTCAGAGAATATATTAATAATTATATGCCCCTTAAATAAGAAAGGACATCATTCATATCAATTCTATTATTTTTTGCCCAAGAGGACAATGCTCCTCTACCGCGATCGTGATGCAAAACACCTGTTTTAGGGAATCCCCAATAGTTATCGCCATAATTTACTCTTAAATAAGACACAGGATCATTGGGTGCATTAAAACTAATACCTTCAAAAACAATTTTTGATAGCGGATATATGATTCTTTCAGGATGAACGATAGCTTTGTATCTGAATTCTGGCTGATGATACAAGAATCTCAAAGCACCTGTCGTTCCTCCAATTATTGCCTCCCGTTTATTTCCCAACCACTCTATCGACACTTTATCAGTATTGCCTTCAAACACTTTTCTATATTGAGGGACTACTTCCTTAAGATACGCCGTCGTTTCTTCCAATCCCTTATCTGTGTAAAAATCATCCACAGCGAATATATCTAACCAAATTCCTGTTTTTGAATGCTCATATCCAACTCCAATGTTCCCAGAATTATCATATATTTCAATACCATATTGGTTCAATCTACCCTTTAACTCTGAATATACTCTATTGTAGTCTTTTCTTGGCATAGCAATATCCATATCATCATCCCATGGTATGAACCCCTTATGCCTAACAGCACCTAATAATGTACCATAATCCAACCAATAAGTCATTCCAAGTGCCTCACATTCTCTAGTAGTGATACGAAGAAGTTCAGCGTCACATAACTGCATAATTCTTAAATCTGGATCCGATGCTGGCGGTGCACTTGAACAATCGTGATATGCATTAAGGAAATAATGCAGAGAATCTACTTCGTCTTGCAAAGTGTCAAGTTCCTTTCTCCATTCCCTTATTCCAACTATCTTTTGGGCGGCTTTCTGTATAAATGCCATCAAACCTTTGCTATTATTCTTTTCCATTATATGCCTTTGATAATTGCCATATACTTATAGACCTTATCTTTCTTACAATATTATTTATGTATCTGACGGGCTTTCAGCAAATCATCTACATTATCAACCTCAGTCCACTGATATTCCTTGATATCTTTATAATACAATTCAAAGCTCTTATCAAATATCATCTGAACAAGAGCATCCTCAAAAAACAGATTGTACATACCTTCATTAACCATCAGGTTAAGTTGTTCTAGAACAAATCGAGATGAGACCGCATCAAGTTTAGTTACGCTTGCATAATTCCCCACAAACTTCGTAAGGTTCTTACTCATTACACAAACCTTGTCATCCTGAACTTGCACATTATATTTATTGCCATCAGTCTGAGTACTATCTAGCAAAACGTATGGTACATCAGTATGAGCACAAATAACATTGTTCATGAGTTTTTCGCTCATCACAATGTCTCCATTAATAATAGTCACGTTCTCCCGTTGTAGGTATCCTTTTGCGAACCAAAGAGAACCCATTGAACTAGTTTCTGCATAGAAGGGATTGTGAACAAAAGTCACATTATCATCTTCCAATTCTTTTTGAATATGCTTGTACATAAAGCCCACTACCACCACTATCTCTGCTTCCTTGTCATACCTTCTGAGGGAACGAACAAGACGTTGTAAAACGGTGGTTTTACCATCAAGTTTATACAGAGTTTTGGGATAACTTAACGTTAATGGCTGTAGATTCTTTCCTTGACCTGCTACTAATACGATGTATGTCATATCTCATTTGTTTGATTCGTTATACAATGGAAGCGCTTTCTTACTGAACTCTTTCGCGAAATGATACCATAAAGGTTTCAGGTAACCAATCTCTTGCCCCTGTGACTCTTTGTACATGGTCCAATGCATATAGAAGAAACCAGAAATAGCTATATAAGCATAGAAATGGCGTTGTTCTTTCAATGTCGGTTTGCGACCAAAGTATGTAAAGAGTATTCTATCTACTTCTTCCTCTGAGTGGTCACCACCACACACATAAGTACCAATATCAAAACCAGGGTCACCGAATCCAGCATACTCCCAATCAATCAAGTGGATCTCATTGTCATTAATTAAGAAATTCTCATCACGACAGTCACCGTGAGTCAAGCATTTCTTAATTCCATCCATCTTTGCAAGCTCGTAAAGATTGTATATACGCTCTTTTATATCTTTGAATTCAGGAAATTGAGTATAATTATCACCATACTTATCTGCTGGAGTCATATCACGAATTGATTCCCACTTCTCTTTGATATCAAATTCCCATCTGACTTTGGGCTTTACAGCGTGGAGTTTCCTCAACTGGATGATACCCCTTACCATGTCATTCACGTCATGATACCGGAATGTACGGCTTTGGACAAAATGAGATATACGCCATCCATAACGCACACTCATAGCAACGAGCGAAGTATCAACACCTGCATCTTCAATCTGCTTTTGGATAATGGATTCGCGTCCACGGTCTATGAGTATTTCAGAGCCTAGCCCAGGATAACGGAAGACATACCTGCCACCATTATAACGGAAAGACAAAACAGAGTTTGACAATCCTTTCTGCAAAGGATGAAGTTCTGTCACATCTTCTGGCTCACACCCAAAGACCTCGCAAATGCAATTATTAATAAACTCAATGTCTGACGGATGCAATACGCCGCCAGTTGTTTGAATACTATCCATATTAAAAAAATTAATCTTCGCAACTTTTTTTATTCAGCAGATATCCTCTAAAAAGATCTAGATCTTCTCTAGTCGTTATCTTTATATTCGTATGGCTGCCCTTTGAGAAATAGATAGGAATGCCCAACTCAGCCATAAAAACTGTTGTATGATGTTCCTCAATAGTCTCAAATAAATTCTTCTCCTCAACCTGCTTATATAAGCCAACAATATTCTTATATAGGAAAGATTGAGGGGCTGATAGCGTCATAAAAGACTCTCTATTGATTGCTTTTTTGGCACAATCTCCATCATTACTTCCATACAAGAGATATGAATAGCTGGCTGTAATAGCATTCCCCTTTTCTTTGCAGACACGAATATTATCAGAAATAATCTCTTCTGACAAGAATGGAGATGCCGCCCAATGAATCATTATTAAGTCATCGGGTTTTGCAATTCCTTTAAGTCCAGCCACGCCATTCATGATTGAACGTTCATACTCAGTACCGCCCTTAACAGTCTTAATCACTTTAGTAATCCTATACCTGTCCGCAATGCTCTTTAAATGCTCTTGATAACCGTCCACACATACTAATTCTATTCCATCTATCTCAGGGTGGTTTTGAAAATGCTCCATAGTGTAAGCAATGACAGGCTTGCCCAACACCTCTACAAACTGTTTTGGTATTCCTGCCCCTAATCTATTGCCAACGCCGCCAGCTATTATAATTACATAATTCATATTCAACAACTATCTTGATTACTATGACCTCATCTCTTAAGGTACACAAACATAAGAAAGGAGATTAAAGGTTTGTCTCTTCAGACAGGCCACGGTGGTAATAATCGACGTGGCTATTGCTATCTTTATTTTTTAACTTATATCTCCACTTTCACCACGACCTTTTTCACGATTTCTACCCCTTCTGCACTCAAACATGACATATGTCCATCCTGCGGCCAGTAAATAGCAAAGTAGCCATTCCCCAGAATCAACTCTTGCACCGGAATCTCAGCCTCGTAGAAAGCGGCATCAATTTCTTCCTTATATGGATTAGTTTCATTTAACTTCTCAATAGGTTGGCAACAATTCTTCTCCTTCCCCTCTAGCAAATACTGAATATCTATGAAACCTCTGTGCGCCTCATATCCATTCTCATTAACGAGCTTTGTCTCATATTCTGAAACTATTGCCTTTACTCTTGGATTAATCACGTGAATGCCACAAGCCAAATCTGGAGTAGCATTCTTCAAGAACTTCAAACCCTCATATATATCTTCAGAGAGCCCTTTATAGTTTTCTAAATTATCAATCTTATCGTAAACCATAACTACATGCAATTTACACTACCATAACAAGGCCGCAAAGCCAAATGCCTATGGAGGCTGAATCCATTCTTATTTACGCCATCAATATCATGATACTTACCCACATAAATGCGGTCACCATTATGGTCTGTATCACGACACCACACAAAGTCATGCCACCAGAGGTACTCATTACGGGCAAAATAGTAAGCAAAGAATGTATAGCCGCAAAGAATTGCTGGAGGGAAGTTCAGTCCCCTTTGCGTCAAATCTCCAGGCATCACAGCGCGGGAATCTTCAAACACTTCTTTCTTAATGAGATACCACTTATCATCAAGTGTCAAATCCATGAAATCCTCCTTCAGATACCAGTCCTGATTATAAAGGCAAGGCTCTGACACATCAGGATTCACCCCAAACCGTTCACGAAGGAAACGCAAAGAAATTCTCTTATCATTGACTTGTTCAACGCCATATAACAGAATATAGTCTTCTTTTGCAGCTTTCCACAAATCAGAATCACTGTATTCTATCTGCTTGTTCTGGATCTCAATATCGCTAAAACCCATTGCTTTAAAAAAGGGCTTCTGTTCTTCTATACCTATAAGATTGTTCCCAAACAACCTTTTTGCCTCTTCAATTTGCATAATCTAGAATTCTTTTTTAACTTTGAAAGCCATCATTCGAATTGAAGTCTGGCCCTGCCCAGTATAGTAACTCATATAGAAGTTATCCTTCTTATCCCTATAAAAACTTGGATAACCTTGGTCACCGCTATCCTTATCAACCATATATCTTTCCTTGACCTTACCATCCATATCTACTGCAAACAAGGAGACATATGTGGCATTCTTGCCTCCCGTCTGATGGTAGTCGCGCTCCCTGCCGGCAAGAAGGATGGTATTGTCAGAATACTGAATCATCTCAGGAGAAGATACACTAACATCCATCAGCGACCATCGTGTCTCATTGAATGGATATACAGATTTACCCCACATAGAGTTGGATCCAATAGGCTTGTCAACTCTCAAGCAAATATAGAGGCTGTCTCCCACAAAGCACAGGTCTGCTTCTGAAGCATCACCGCCTATCCTGAATTCATCAATAACCGTCCAGTTGATGCCGTCGGAAGAACTCATGAGTACTGGCCAATAACCGCCGTAGTTACCAACACAATATAGTTTATCCTTATAACTGCGTACCTTCCAAACGTTCACGTAGTGATTGGCATCACTGTTAAGCCTTGTAAAACCAGACCAACCTTTCTTAGTGAGTTCTGCACATCTTGCAATAGAATACATCAGCAATTTGCCATTCCACTTTACAAAACAGGGATCTCTAAGGTCTTTCCCTTCTTCCTTAAATACCTTGTCTGTTTTCCAGCCCCGTTTTGTCTTTTTTAATACCCGAATTGTTCCCTTATCGGTATCAGAAGCAAAGTGGGCCTTCCCTTCCCGGAATGCAACATACATCTGACCGTCCCATTCTTCCATAGTTGTGAAAGCCGCATGGCTGTTATTGTCGTAAATGCAGGTATCATCTACAACTTTTATCCAATCCGCATCATGAGTGCCTTTATGCTGTGCGTATAAAACCGAAGCAGCCAGCATTATTGTCACAAAAACTATAACTTGTATTATTGTCTTTCTTTCCACTGTTGATATTCTACTACTTCCTGTGCATTAGCCAAATGACCAAAAGCACTGTATTTCTCGATGCGTTCAATCTCTGCCTTCAAGCGGTCGAAACGCAAGCCCCATCCACTGTCCACAAACCAGTCGAGATTCCTTACCGGGGCATTGTAAAGAATAATCCCACTCTTCGAGTCTAGCACTTGACGCAGGAAGGTCAAATAAGCTCTGTACTGGTGCTCGTGTGATGCCACCAATGCCAGTCGCTTCCAGCCATTTTCCATAGCCATTTTCACCACCTCAACTGCTTGTTGCTGGGTCTGGAGCGACTTGTCTTCATGTATCAAATCTTCTTCCGGGACACCAGCCTGTATGATAAACGGCTTTACCTCTTCGAATGGATAGCTGCCATATTCTTTCTGAACAATGGCACCACTAAAGACAATCTTCTTGCCGTATCC
>JAEEGL014984705.1_pt1 | contig 30885 bp, 28 predicted proteins | sample 9134231 | NCBI WGS metagenome assembly JAEEGL01 (sample SAMN16246548, study PRJNA631951) | gut metagenome | biome: gut microbiome; feature: rumen; material: fiber-attached | host: Bos | place: Iran: Karaj | collected 2018-10
GGCATCATGGCAAGCAGTATATCCTGTGTGCTTTTCATCATCACAAGGTGATTGTGTCTGAGTTCCATCTGTTGGCTGATCAGTCGGACTTTTTCCTCTGCTAGATTCATACTATCGGCATCCATTTTCAATTGGTTAGTAAAGCCACGTTTGTTTGCCAGCCACTTTTCACGCCATTGGGATATAGCCATCATATCATCCACTTTATCAAGTAAATTATCGGCATCCACTTTGCATTTTTCCACCTCGTCGAGAGCGATACTGGTGTCTCTTTTCAAGTCTATCAAAGCCTGTTTCGCCTTGTTGAGCGCTCTTTCGGCCTTGGTTCTGTTGTCCATCAGTACGTCTTTCTCCTTTTGCAATGAAATCATCTCCCTGTTTTTGTTTTGAAGGAGTTGGAGTTCATTGTCGAGAGCTGCCTCATCGGCCACGAGCAGCCGGTCCATCTCATGGGCTGTTTCTCTGACAGACACAACATTATCGATATACTCTTGAAGTGAGAAATCAAACCCAGTAAGAGATTTGTAATGCTCAACCGCCAATTGGAGGAATGTATCATGCGCTGCCTGTTCCTTTTTTACTGCTTTGTCAGCGTCAGAAAGATTCTTAGTTGCCTTTGTCAATCCTTCCTTTGCTGCCAACGTTTTAGATTTGGACAAAGTAAGTTTTTCCTTGGTCTCCTCATACCTTTTTTCGAGTGGTCTGACCACCTCTTTGAAATTGTCATCCGGCATCTGGCAACTATCAACAGTCTGTCCACACAAAGGACACACATCACCCTTTTGGAGTTTATGCCGCACTGATATAAAATGGGTATGAATAGACTCCTTCATCAATTCGTAGACTCGTGCCGCACTGTTATGTGCCTCGCTCGCATGTTCCTCATCCCTTCTCAGCAACGGCAGTGAGGCACTGATTCGCTCAACCTCTTTTTTTGCATTTTCCAAAGCCTGAAGTTTGTCATTGAGTGCCTGGTGGCGCATATCGAAAATGGGCAAATCGGACAGTACATCCCCTACGGCTTTTCTCCTTTCGTTCAACAAAAGTTTCCTCGCTTCCAGTTCTTCAGGTTTCATGGCAATAATTTCATTTTCCACTTTTTTTATAGTGAAAAGAGCCTTGTCCACCCTCTCTTCCGCTTCATGGAGTGTCTTTTGAGCTGTTGTGATGTCATTATCCAAGAAAGGCTCCTTAGCCTGCATTTTATGGGCATCCTTCATTCTATTTTCCGCCCTGTCAAGCAGTGCCTCAGTCTGCTGAAGCTGCTGTACAATGGTCTGCTCATGAAGCAGCATATCCCTAAAAGGCATCCATTTAACCAGTTTGTTCTTCCACTCAGAACAATCTTTGGCATCTTTATCCTGGTTTTGTGAAAGGGCGATGAAAGCAGCCAGAAGTTTGCCATAATTATTGGCAAATTGTTCTGTTTTTCCTTCTGCCTTTTGAACAGCTTCAATGCGGTTATTTCTTTCAGCAAGCCATCGTCGGGGGGCTTCGGTCAGTCTGAAAAGTTCCACGAATCGGTTTTCCTGCTGATAAACAGGGTCATTCTTTGTTTTCTCAGCATTGAGCAACAAAATCTGTACATTATTCATGTCCCGATCAACATCAAGTGAATCCTGCAACCATTGGGCTTTAGCGGAAACTTCATTCCGTTGCGAAGACAATTGTTGAAGGAGCGTCTCCAAGTTGTCTATCCTCAAATTAATATCTTTTTTCTGCTCATCAGAAAAAAGAGCAATATTGTCAATCAGCAGTTTGGCCTTTTCAACCTCATTCTTTTTTTGACTATTGATATCGGCAATTATCTTGCTGATATTCGAATATATTTCCGTTCCTGTGAGTTTTTCCAGGATTTGTGATTTCTCACTGCTGTTACTTTGCAGAAACTTTGTAAATTCCCCCTGTGCGAGCATGGAAGTACGGCAGAACTGTTCGAAATTCAGATGAATAAGCTTTTCCACCTCTTGTGCAGTGTCTTTTCCGACGACCACACCCGTTTTCAGATTTGTAAGAGTGGAAACCGGTCTTTGAATTTTCCCGTCAATTCTTTTATTGGCTTTATTTACATACCATTTTGCCTCATAATCAACATTATCTTGTGTAGTGAAGACCACGGCTGCATAGCATTCAGCCGTACCACGCCGCATAATCTGGCTTGTGTCGCCAAGTGACATTTTTTGCTCTTTAACCACCATGTTGCCCTTCTCCTTCGTACGATATGGGATACTAAATGCCACAGAACGCTCATTCGCATCATGGAGCCGAGGTGTTTCGCCGAAGAGAGCGAGACAAACAGCATCCAATATAGTAGATTTACCAGAGCCGGTGGGGCCGTTGATAAGGAACAGCGGCTCATTGGCCAATGGAGGCAGCGTGAAATCGACGACAGCATCATCGATAGAAGCCAGATTGTGTAATATTATTCTTTTAATAATCATTGTTGCTGCTCTTTCATTTTTATCATTACCTCATCCATCATTTCCACATATTTGTCACTCAAATCCTTAGAGAATCCTTTGCTCTCCATATATCTTCTGGCCACCTCAAGAGGACTCAGATCCCTGAGTTGGTCAGGGGAGATATCCTCAAAATCCCGCGACATCTTGAGCTGAATATTTTCGAAGCGTTTGAATGTACAAAATCTGCATTTTTTACCCTTCACAACGTTTGCCGCCTTTTCAGAACAATCGGGCGGCAATCCATCATTCAAATTTACATACAGCCGTATATAAGCTTCTTTTTCAGGATCAAATTTATTGAGCATTTCAAGCGCCACATCAAAATCGACAGGTTTTTCCGGTATAGTGAGAAGCGGTCTTAGCGGCACGACAGGTAAAGACTGAACCTTCGGCTCAGCATTATAATCCACATCAATGATTGAAATTGCATGGACATAATCCTCATCGAAATGCACAGCGACAGGTGTGCCGCTGTATCTCACTTTTTTATTGCCTGTCGGTACACTCTGCTGCCGATGAATATGTCCGAGTGCCACATAGTCATAGTGTCCGTTGAATACACTTACCGGTTCAAAGTCCATTCCACCCACAGCACCTGAGGAATTTTGGTGTCCAGTGATATCGCATCCATCCACAGCCAAGTGAGCCATCACTACCACAGGCAATTTCTGGATGTTTAGTTCGGCTGTCCGTTGCAGAAGATTTGTGAAAAGTGCCCTCATTCTGTTACCGTCTTCAGCAGGCAAAGGTATGTTTTGAGGATAGACATGAGGCACGGCTACGATGAATCCCTTTCCTGGAACAGTAATGATATGTTCATTGGTAAGGACTTTCTGCCCGTCGCGCCTCAAAGCCCCCACCACATGTACATTGAAAAATTGCCAAAGGCTACTGTCCACCTCCAGCCTTGCGGCACTGTCATGATTTCCGGCAGTCACAACCACCATCATGTCAGATTTTGCCTGGTGTATTTTGAGCAAAGCCTCTACATAGAGTCGGCGTGTTGCAGCCGACGGCATAGCAGTATGAAAGATATCGCCACTGACAACCATGACATCAGGTCTGAATTCCTGAACATAGTCGGTGAGTTGACGGAAGAACTCAAGGTGTTCGTCCTCCCTCTTGTAATTATACAGTTCCTGTCCCAGATGCCAGTCGCTTGTATGAAGTATTCTCATAAGTGTTCTTTAAGGATACCGTTATAACCAATGCCCATGATATAGTGTGACAACAACGGCATTGTGGTTTATAATATTTCTAATACCTCTATAGTGAAAAACAAGTCAGAATCAGGTTGTATTTCACCTGTTCCTCGATTGCCATAACCCTGGTTGGCCGGTATGAAGACTTCCCATTTTGACCCGACTGGCATTGTTGTAAGAGCTTTGTTAAATCCTTTTACTGTCTGGTTGGGTTGCATAGTGACAGGATTTCCTCTTGCGTAGCTGCTGTCGAAAACTTTTCCACTCATCAATTTTCCCTCATAATGCAACTTAACCTGTGAATCGGCAGAAGCCACGGGTCCATTCCCCTCTGTTATAACCCTATAGAGCACACCTTTACCATCAGGCAAGGGTTGGAAACCCATTTTTTTGTATTTCAAGGCATGTATCAAATGACTGTCGACTCTAACATCCTGATTCAGCAAAACATCTGCCATATTGCCATTTTTGAACAGTGTTGCAATTCTGTCGACATACACTTTAGACTCCTCAATTGGAACGAAAAAGTGGAAATCGGTTTTTTCCAAAGCATCGTATACAGACGATGCTATCCTTTCCGCCTTTTCGGCGAAAGCGAGGAGATCCTTACCCGGTTGATTGATAATGAACTGAAGCGAATCGAGAGCCTCATGTGCAGACGCCAGCATCTGTGCATCAGTTTTGAAGGCACTGGGCGCATTGTTTACATCCTCTGCAACATTGTCAATTTGTTTCATCAATTGTTCAAAAGCCTCCAAAGAGCCGTTTTCCTGAAACGCCTGTCTTCTCCATTGCATTGCCAAATCAGGGTCGCTGCATTTACTCAACAATCCTTTAGGATTAGCCACAGTAGCATCAGTTTCCATTTTTGACCACTGTGCAATCATATCATTCAACATGGTTGCAGCCACCTTTGCCGCCAATGATGCATTGGCTTTGAATTCCTTGACATTGCGTCCGTAAGTATAATTGCCACAAGTTCTTATACCCCATAAACAAAGAATTACGAAAGCAAGGGCAAGTGCGCCCAACACGATTTTATTAACAATAGTCTTGTGGCGAGCAGGTTGGTCGACTTGATTTTGCATTTGCTGCACAGTTTTACGAACTGTTTTGTTTTTGGTTGTTTTTTTCATAATTATGTTTAATTTTTTATTGGCAAAAACACATTCAATGCACAGATATTGTAAATTAAAAATTTAAGGAAACAAGAAAAGGCGGCAATGGCCTAATTGTATCAACTTCTTTGCAAATATAAAGAATAAGTTTGGAAAAGCCAAGATCTCCACCTTCAAATAATCTTATTCAATACATAAAGGAAAAAGGCTGTAAGGCATCACTGAGGAAATAGAAAAATTCAGCGTGGCAAATATATCTATTTGCCACGCTGACATCAAGCGATGTTTGCCTTACGGCCGTTCTCGATTTAGAGGAAAGGAGCGTTGCCTGCAGCCTCGTCGTCCAATGTCTTAGTGAAGGAAGCCATAACGGTACCGCTCACATTAGCGTTCATCACTTTGATTGAAGGCATGAAATAATTCTTCATAATTGTGAATTTTAAAGTAAATGAATAATACAAGTACAAAGATAATGCAATTTATATAAACAGACAAAAAAAAACAGCAAAAGTAACAAATTTTTTAACTTTATTTTAACAAACACATCTTATTTGCGATACCAATCCAACTATCAGGAGAGCCCTTAAAGAAGAAAAGTCAAAAAAAAACTGTATAATGGGACTATGCACTATCAAAAAGATAGTGGTTCAGAGACACATGCTAAATGAAAAAACGCGCAGGATTACTCCTGCGCGTGGTTCTTCTTCATAGGTTCTGAACCTAAAAGTGATGGTTTAGAGGAAAGGAGCATTGCCTGCAGCCTCGTCGTCCAATGTCTTAGTGAAGGAAGCCATAACGGTACCGCTCACATTAGCGTTCATCACTTTGATTGAAGGCATGAAATAATTCTTCATAATCGTGAATTTTAAAGTAAATGAATAATATTATTAATTACATTGCAAATGTACTACTTTTTTTCGTTGAAAAAAAGGAAATGGAGGAATAAAGTTGAGAAATTTACATTATTTAACAAATAAAATTACAGAACACGCATAAATAGTATAAAATTTGGAATAATTTACAAATTTGACAGAAAATGAAAGCAGAAAATGGATACGAGACAATGCTGAGAAGGCAAAAACAACATAAAAAGGCGGCTGGTTTGTGGAATTTTTTACATAAGATAAACGGCACCTCAGGATAAGAAATGAATAAATTTCATTTCGTTCTCCATTCGGTTTGTGCTATCTTTACATAAGATAGACGGCACCTCAGGATAAGAAATGAATAAATACATTTCGTTCTCCATTCGGTTTGTGCTATCTTTGCATAAGATAGACGGCACCTCAGGATAAGAAATGAATAAATTCATTTCGTTCTCCATTCGGTTTGTGCTATCTTTGCAAAAAAAAGGAACGCATGCAACAAGCAGACACCAACCATCCTTTTACGGAGGCACTTCTACAATGGTTTTCAGAAAATGGTCGCGACCTCCCCTGGCGCCATACCACCCACCCCTATCCTATCTGGTTGAGTGAGGTGATACTTCAGCAGACCCGAATCAGTCAAGGAATGGAATATTGGAAGCGTTTCATGGACCGTTTTCCTACAGTGGAATCTTTGGCATCTGCCGATGAAGACGAAGTGCTCCGTCTTTGGCAGGGGTTGGGTTATTATTCACGTGCCAGAAACCTTCGATGTGCTGCCAAGCAAATCGTTGAATCTGGCCATTTCCCCGACACATTTGAAAGTCTGAAAAAACTGAGAGGTGTCGGTGAATATACAGCTTCAGCCATAGCTTCCATTGCTTATGGCATTCCTACAGCTGTTGTGGACGGCAACGTGTACCGTGTGTTATCACGATATTTCGGCATTGACAGCCCCATAGACAGTAAAGAAGGTAAGGAAGTATTCAAATCGTTGGCACAATCTTTGGTTCCACGCATTTCTCCGGGTATATACAACCAAGCCGTCATGGACTTTGGAGCCATTGTATGCACTCCTTCTGCCCCATGTTGCCATAATTGTCTATTGCAAGAGAGTTGTGATGCCCACCGAAATCACCGCGTCAGTCAGTTGCCCGTTAAGATAAAGAAGACAAGACAAAGAAAGCGCCACCTTATTTATATATATATACGCTATGCTGGTGAAACCGTCATGCGGAAACGTCCAACGGGAGACATCTGGGCAGGGTTATGGGAGCCATTACTTATAGAAGGGCAAACCTTTCCCGAGCTGAGAGGCAAATTATATCTGTTGGAAAAAGGAGTGAGACATATCCTCACTCATCAGGAGATAAGCGCCGATTTCTACCTGTTGGAAGCCACAGAAAAGCCTACGCTTCCCTCCAGTTATAGATGGATGGCCGAAGAAGCGATCAATCAATACGGCCACAGCCGTTTAGTTGAGAAAATGTTGGAACATTTAAAAAATTTTGTTCCAGACCCATAGCACCACAATTGCACCAACAACCGCCATGACAATATTTCCCACCAGTCCTGTAGCTGTGATGCCCAACCATTCAAAGAGCTTGCCACCGACCCATCCACCTGCGATGCCAAGCAGCAAATTGATAAGGCAGCCGCCCGAACCACTATAAATTTTGCTGGCCAAGAAGCCAACGATAATGCCAGTAATGATACCTTCCATAACGAGATGACAAATAGATTTTGTTTGCGAAAATAACAAATAAAAAAGAAAATCCACTCTCTCAATGAAAGAAAAAAACGAAAACGGCCTAAAAAAGAAATGAGACAGTGACAATGTCCAATCACACATAAAAAATATAATGACATTTTTATGTTTGCAATGTCGAAATCTCGTAAATTATATATAAATTTGCAAAGACTTTGCCAAGAAGAGAATCAGTGAGATATTGCCTATTATCAGCATATCGCCTATTCAGAAAAACATGGCAGAGGAAAGGGATTAGATTCATGAGAATTACGTTTATATTATTATTCTGCCTGTCAGCCACCAATATAATGGCTCAACATTACGGCATACAATGCGAAGACACCTGCACCCACATCCATGGCCTTGACATGAGCCATTATCAGGGTGACGTGTTTTGGGAGACACTTGGCAACAACAGCCACATGAATTATGTCTACTTCAAGGCGACGGAAGGGCAAGAACTACAGGACAACACCTATAAGCGCAACATAGACCTTGCCCATCGTTATGGTTTGAAAGTAGGCTCTTACCATTTCTACCACGCCAATGTGCCACAAGAGTTTCAACTGCGCAACTTCATGGCCCAATGCCGTCCTGGCGACCAAGACCTGATACCGATGATAGACATTGAGAAGAAGCCGAAAAGCATGAGCACGCAGGTATTCTGCGACTCACTGATGAAGTTTTTGGAGATGGTGGAGGAAGCCTATCACCAGAAGCCACTGCTCTACACCGGCACCAACTTCTACAATCATTATCTGTTAGGCAAAGTGGACGATTACAAACTAATGATAGCCCAATACTCAGAAAGAGAGCCCCAGTTGGCCGATGACCGCGATTATATCATCTGGCAATATACCGGCAAAGGACGAATCAACGGAGTGAACACCTATGTGGACAAGAGCCGTATTATGGGCAGCCACAGTATGAGAGAATTGAAATTCAAGCGTTGGTAGCTGATCAGTACAAAGAACCAACTACTGACACAAAAAGACGGAAGCTTAAAGCATCAAAAAGATGGCAATCATAAAATGTCCGGAATGCGGACACCAAATCAATGAAAACGAGAAGATCTGTCCTGTTTGCGGGGTAGAGATAGCTGGTCATGTGGTTAAATGCCACGTGTGTGGTGAAGTATATTTCACCGATGAGGCCCTTTGCCCAAACTGTCACAGCACCCAATACAACATTTTAGGGATTGACGGCAATGACTCGGAAAAGGAAAAAGATTTCATTTCCGAAGAAGCCTCCACAGAGGCGCAAAAGCCACAACCCCCAACCTCAACTCAGCAACACGAGAAAGAGCCCGTCGAAGAGGGGCAAACGAATGAAAAACCTCTTGTGAAACTGCCAGAAGACAATCTCCCTAAAGTCGAGCCGGAGAAGGAGGAGAAGGATAAAGATAAAAAAGAAGACGCCGGGTCGGCTTCTGCCGAAAATGAAAAGACGATTACCGTCCCCACCACAGACGACAGTGATGCCGAACCTGACGAGCCCGTTTTTCCCCCCTACGCTCCCACTTCTGACGATTTGGAAGAAGACAATGAAACCAACGCCGACAGCCGATCCAACCTGAAGCGAAATGTAATATCCTTTGTTGTATCAATAGCCGTTGCACTACTTGTTGCCGCCATCAGCATATATTACTATCAGGAGACCAAAGTCACAAAAGAGAACAAAGACTACGAGAGAGCTATCGCCAACAATGACACCACCATGATGCTGCTCTTTCTGAACACTTATGCCGATGCGAGTAAGGCTCATGTAGATACCATCCGCAACCGGATAGACCAGATACGCAATGAAGAGAAAGCATTGACTGAGGCACTTGGAAAGAGAGACAAGAAGAGCATGCTCCATTATTTGAGCCAGCACCCTTCGTCAAAATACCGTCAGAAGATACTGCTCATTGTTGACACCCTCGACTGGGACTCCACAGTCAAGGTCAACAGCCGTCAGGCTTACCAAGACTATCTCACCGCTCATGCCGACGGCAAATTTGCCGATTTGGCGAAAGACAAACTCCGCGACAAAGAACTTGAGACTACACAGGCCGACCGCGACAAGATGGTGAATCTGTTTCATGACTTCTTCATCAGCGTAAATGCCGCCGACCAAGAAGGAATGAAACGCAACCTGAGCGGTAAGATTGACCGGTTCATGGGAACAGAAGGAGCCACGACGAGCCAAGTGGTAGCATGGATGCAGCGGCAACATGGCGAAGGTGTGAGCAAGGTGATATGGCGGATGAACCGCGACTACAAGATACGGAAACGCGAGGTAAGCGGTATGGTGCGGTATAACGTTGATTTCACAGCCCAGCGAGACATTGTGAACCAAAACGGCAAGAGCCAGACCGAACATTTCCGTATCACAACCGGTGTGACGGGCGATGGCAAGATATCGTCGATGGACATGTCGACCTATACGCCACAGGCAAAGCCCGCCACCAGTTCAAACAGCAGTTCCACAGCATCAAGCAGCAAACCGTCGGAGAAGCCCAAGACGTCATCCACGACGGCAAAGCCAGCTGAAAAGCCCAAGAGCAGCACATCCACAACAACAGACAAGGCGAAGAAATAGCCCTTCCGGCTGTTTCTCCGCCCTTCCATTTAAAGATAAAAGCCTTTTATCCTGCACTTTCTTTCATCTCTCTGAGCAGATTCATTTGCCGCTCATTTAGATTTTTCGGCAGACTTACTTTGTAAGTAATCACCACATCGCTCTTCTTGCCCTGCCCGACGTCCACGCCACGCATGCGGACCTTGGAGTCTGGTTGGGTGCCAGGCTTCACCTTCAGTTTGACTCTCGAGCCAGATGAAAGCTGCAGCATCACCTCACCACCAAGCAAAGCGGTATAGAGGTCGATGGTGATTTCAACCGCCGGCGTAGAAGCCGCAGAGCGCGCTGTACTTTTCCGTCGTCCCGCTCCAGCCTTTCCGAACAATTGCTCAAAAAAATCACTGAACCCACCTCCACCTGTGAAGGCAGAGAAATCGAAGCCGTCAAATGTTCCGCCATTACCGGTCCAACCGAAGCCGTTCTGTGCGCCATCTGCTCCCATCTGCTCTGCCATGCGCCAGTTTTCACCATACTGATCGTATTTTGCTCTCTTATCTTTGTCGCCAATCACCTCATAAGCCTCATTCAAGGCTTGAAACTTGGCTTTTGCCTTCGGATCGTCAGGGTGCAGGTCAGGATGAAACTGCTTAGACCTTTTATAATAGGCCATCTTCACCTGATCTTGAGGAATATCCTTAGGAACGCCCAAAATTTTGTAATAATCAATAAATGCCATAATACTAACCTCCTTTTTTCCTTAAGAACTGCAAAAATCATACCACTCCCCACCAAAAGAGAAAGGGTGTCATTAAGTCAGTATATAATATTCAAATCATCTGACAATAATTGCCCATTATCTGCTGCTCAGACAAGGCAGGATTAGATTAAGGATGAAATTGAAAAAAACATAGAATTATTTTGTCAAAGTGAAAAAAAGTAATATTTTTGCGTCCGAAAGAGAGAGGACCTAAGAAAGACAACAAAAATATGAGAAGACTGATATTTTTTCTTTTTGCCTCGTTGGCCATCACCTTTATAATTGTGGGCTGCGGCGAAGACAAGCGTGCAGCCGAGATACGCCGTCGCGCCACAGAACTTGCCATGCAACGCACCGACTCAGTAGTAAAAATACAACAAGACTCGTTGGCTAAGGTGAAAATGCGGGAAAGACGCCGTGCTGACTCCATAGCCAAGGTAGATTCAATACGCCGCATTTACGAGCGCAACCACATTACCCTTGAAGGTACTGTTGGTGGTGAGACAGCCCGTCTCAGACTAAACCGCAACGGTGATGTCGTGAGTGGCACCTACAGTGGAAGCGGAGTTACGGTGAATGTACACGGTACATGGAATGAAGGTGTCACAGCCACAGGCAAGCAAGTGATAGACAGTGTGACACAAACGAGGGTAAGCATCAACATCCAACGTAACGGCAATGACGAGTTCACCGGTTCAGTGACCATAAACAAGAACGGGTCATCGTATACCCAACGAGCCGTGATGCAACGCTATTGATGATGTTAAAGGGAAGTTTAAGAGACAGAAATAGATTTTTCTGTCTCTTATTTGTTTTATTATGAAGTAACAAAGGGTAGAATCAGCGTCGGATATGAGACCGATACCACATTCGGGTGAGGAACACGAAAGACAAGAGAGAAATCACCGTCACGACCAGTGCCACCCCAAAACAATAACCGTCTAATGAGGACGACTGGAGTCCATCGGCAAAGAAAGCAAAAGTCAATGCCATTCCAAGCGCCATACCCAATTCCCATACAATCCAGAAACTACTTTGCGATGTGCCTCTTTGGCAGTGTGCGCTAATGTGTATGAAAAAAATCTGCAGTCTTGGCATGGCAAGACCAATGCCCAATCCCACCAACGGAGGGACAACATAAATGGTCAGTAGAGGGATTTCGACAAATTGGAACATCAATGCCACAATCAACAGCACCATTCCCATGACCGGTTCCCAATCATCCCATCCATTTTGTGTCATCATCATTTCCCCTCCAAGCGCCAACAAGAACCCCACAATAAGCAAAGCGAAGAAAGACAATGAAAAGTTGCACACCAGAAGCAATCCAAGTACAAATCCCAATGCGAAGACATGGCAGGAGATTCTTATACCCTCAGGCAGAAAAAACCTATCGAGCGAGAGATGGAAAGAATTGTCCTCAGGAGCCCTAAAAGGGAAATCGACAAAAAGTATGAGCAGTATGGCAAGAAAAGCCGAGGCACATACCGCCAAGAGAGGATATTCGCCGTCATAGAATTTCACCACCACTATGCCGGCTGCAGGACCAATAGCGATAGCAAGTCTTTGGAACCAAGCCATAGCATAATTTGCATCAGTGCGCTGTGCCGACTCGCAACAATCTGTTACCAGCGTACTCACGAGCACCATTTGAGCCAAGCCATAAGCCGCCCCCTCCATGAACCTCAGCGTCAGGAAAGCCGTCATCAAGACCTCGGGCATGAGTTTCGGCAGTTCATAGACTACCACGAAGAAAGCCATATACAACAATATGGCCCAAATGCAGACGGCATTTCGTCTGTATTTCTCCACCAGGAAAGAGATGAGACAGCCAAAGAAGAGCAGTCCCCCTCCGAAGGCCGCATACCCCCACCCCATCCACGCAGGCCTTCCCTCAATGAAGTGCGCTGCTCCAAGCACAGGCAACTGCATGAATGCCGACACCGTGAGGAGCATGCCTGCAAAAGAAAGCATCCAGAACTCACGATGCCAGAGGCGTGTGTGAATGGGTGTGAGTTGCGTATCCATAATGTTAGTACGATTCTTTCTCGTTGGGGAAAAGCGAACTCTTCACATCAGAAACATAGCTTCCGATAGCATCAGTCATGATTTTGTTGAGGTCGGCATACCTTCTCAAGAACTTCGGTGAGAAGCCTTGAGTCTTTCCAAGCATGTCGTCCACTACAAGCACCTGTCCGTCGGTACCCACCCCAGCGCCGATACCGATTGTAGGACAACTAACCTGGCTTGTGACATAAGATGCCAATTTGGCCGGCACTTTCTCCAGCACAATACCGAAGCATCCAGCCTCATCGAGCAATTTAGCGTCGGAAACCAGTTTCTGCGCCTCCTCTTCATCAACAGCTCTCACGGCGTAAGTACCGAACTTATTGATGCTTTGAGGTGTGAGTCCAAGATGTCCCATTACGGGAATACCAGCTTCGAGAATGCCCTTGATTGTGTCAAGGATCTCTACCCCACCCTCTATTTTGAGAGCATCACATCCACTTTCTTTCATAATCCGAATAGCATTGGCCACACCTTCCTGTCTGTCGACCTGATAGCTTCCGAACGGCATGTCGCACACCACGAGCGCACGGTTCACTGCTTTCACCACCGATGAGGCATGGTATATCATCTGCTCAACTGTAATGGGCAGAGTGGTGGCGTTTCCAGCCATCACATTAGAAGCTGAGTCGCCTACAAGGATAGCGTCAACACCAGCCATATCAACAATTTTGGCAGTTGTAAAATCATAAGAAGTGAGCATGGAGATTTTCTCACCTTTTTGTTTCATCTCCATAAAACGATGCGTAGTAACCTTACGCGCATCAGTTACTAAATAACCTGGCATATCAATATAATTAAATGAATAGTTGAATTTCATTCTACCTTTTCTCGCCATGACAATGCCCAAGCAAGCTTGGCATTGTTCATCTGGCTTAACGAAAACGTCCCATTTACCCTTCCGAATCCACCAAATTCCGGCACATATCCACATCGATACTCCTGAAATCAGGTATCACGAGATGACACATCTTTTCCACCACCTCATGAGGATTGGTTGTAGATAATCCCACCACCTTGGCACCGGAAGCCATTCCCGACTTAAGTCCATTGATGCTGTCTTCAAAAACCACACACTCTGCCGGCAAAGCACCAAAAGCACCGGCAGCCCTAAGATAGCAATCAGGCGACGGTTTGCTCTCGGCAAAATCCTCCGATGTAAGTATTCTGTCGAAAAACGACTTGACTTCAGGATGCGCCCTGTAGACCGCCTGCATTTTGATCTGGTTGCTACTGGTGACCACGGCCGTCTTCACGCCCGCCTCCCTAATTTTCGACACGAAACCGACGAATCCAGGAATATATATATACTCCATTTTGCTTTCAAAATCATTGAGTCTTTCCACGATAGCCGGTTGTTCCTCCAGAACGTCGGAAAAGAAGCCATCAAAGATTTGCTGCAGAGTCTGCCCCTTGATTCGTTGTTCGAGTCCAGGCAGTTCGGGATGATATTTTCCACATTCCTTCCCCCAAAACCGGGTATAAATAGGTTCGGTGTCGAAGACCACACCGTCTAAGTCGAAAAGAGCTATTTTCCAATCCACGATGGCAATAATTTATAAAAATCGAGTGCAAAGGTAATATTTTTTTTTCATATAGCACAAAGAAGGTCATTTGTACATGTCAACTAAAGTTAATGTTATGAAAAAGGTGTCCGTATTCATGAAATAATCGTTATTTTTGCACGATAATGTACAGAAAAAGAAATAATGAGACAACTATTATTGTGTCTTGCCGCAAGCGTCGCACTCACAATGGCCATATCCTCATGTGAGAAGAAAGTGACCATCTTAAGCAAAGGCATTCAATTTGATACACTCCAGACTGACACCACAGCACTGCTCTGCGACAGTGGAGGCAAAGCCCATTGCCATCTTCACCTCAATCTTATCTTCTTTAACGGCAAAGAATACGAACAAGTGAATGACAGTTTGATACGTTCCGGCCTGCTGGCTCCTGAATACCTGTCACTGTCTGACTACAAGATGACCCCTCGTGAAGCTGTAGACTCCTTCATCAACCGCTATATTTCGGACTACCGAGAGTTCTACACCACCGTATATGCAGAGGAAGGCGATGACACCACCGCTACCCTAAGCTACAGTATAGACACAGAGATAAGAGACGGCCTTAGCGGTATAACCAACTATGTGGCTCATGTCCGCTCGGACCTTGGCGCCGGTTCCACCGAGTACACCCAAGTGCTGAACATCGACATCAACAACGACCGTGTGCTGCATCTTGAAAACGTGTTTTTGGACGGTTATGAGAAAGAATTAGGTGACATCATCGCCGAATACTTGTGGAAGCAATTAAAATTAGGCAGTATGAAAGAGCTCCACTCCGCCGGCTACTTTGTGCAGTGCATACCCTATGCCACCACCAATTTTGAGATGACCGACAAGGGAATACGTTTCATATATATAAAAGGTGAAATAGCTGACCGAGACAAAGGTGAAACCGTGGTGAACGTACCCTATTCAGCAATCAGAAGACTTATGCGAAGATGAACGAGATACTGAAATACTTTCCCCATCTGACAGAAGAGCAGTGCAGACAGTTTGAGCAGCTCTCCGCCCTATATACCGCATGGAATGAGAAGATAAACGTCATTTCCCGCAAGGATATTGACAACCTATATGAACACCATGTGCTCCATTCTCTGTCAATCGGCATGGCAGTGAAATTCAGGAGCGGCACCCGCATACTCGACCTTGGCACCGGTGGAGGTTTTCCAGGCATTCCACTAGCCATACTGTTTCCTGAGAGCCAATTCAAGCTCATCGACGGCACAGGGAAGAAGATCCGCGTGGTGAACGAGGTAGCCTCCGCCATCGGCTTGAAAAATGTGGAAGCCGTTCAGTTGCGCGGTGAGGAAGAACACGGCAAATATGACTTTGTAGTGAGCCGTGCTGTGATGCCTTTTCCCGACCTTGTGAAATTGACACGCAAAAACATTTCCCCCAAGCAGCACAACTCAATAGGCAACGGCCTACTGTGTCTCAAAGGCGGCAATGTGGATGAGGAAGTAAGACCCTTCAGGAAATATGCTGAAGTGATGCCTCTAACCCAATGGTTTGAGGAAGAATGGTTTAAAGAGAAGCAACTATTATACCTACCAATATGCTGAAGATACAGAAATTCGTTTGCAACATGCTGCAAGAAAACTGCTACGTGGTAAGCGACGAGACAAAAGAGTGTGTAATTGTTGACTGCGGAGCCTTCTACAACAACGAGCAGAAAGCCATCAAGGCCTATATAGAGAAAGAAGGGCTCACCCCCGTGCATCTGCTGTCGACCCACGGCCATATAGACCACAACTTCGGCAACCGTTTTATCTATGACACCTATCATCTGAAAGCAGAGGTTCCTGCGCCTGACGAGTGGTTGATGGAAAGCTTGGCTGACCAAGCTGTCACTTTCATTGGCGTACGTCCGGCAGAGCCCTATCCCCCTGTAGGCCGTTACCTTAGCCCACAGGACACCATCCTTTTCGGCAGCCACAAGATAGAGATTCTGTCCACTCCCGGTCATACCCCCGGCAGTGTGGTCTACTACCTACCCGACGAGCACACCGCACTGACTGGCGACACACTATTTCACCTTTCGATAGGGCGCACCGATTTTGAGCGGGGCAGTATGATGCAGATGATGCAAAGCCTGCGTTCTCTCGCCCAACTGCCCGATGAGACCATCGTGCTCTCCGGACATGGCCAGCAGACCACCATTGGTGACGAACTGCGTATGAACCCCTTTATGGACCGATGAGCGAGCGAGTGATATTGGGCATTGACCCCGGCACCAATGTAATGGGCTACGGCGTGATACAGGTTCGTGGCACAAGTGTGAGCATGGTGGCCATGGGTGTGATAGACCTCCGCAAGATGCACGACCCCTACCTCCGTCTGGGTCATATCTTCGAGCGTGTGACAGGTATTATCGAGAGCTACCTTCCCGATGAGATGGCCATAGAAGCCCCCTTCTTCGGGAAGAACGTCCAGTCGATGCTCAAACTTGGACGTGCCCAGGGTGTCGCCATCGCCGCCGCCATTCACCACGACATCCCCATCCATGAGTACGCCCCACTTAAAATCAAGGTAGCCATCACCGGCAACGGCAGTGCCTCAAAAGAACAAGTAGCTGGAATGCTGTGTCATCTGCTCCATCTGAATGCAGAGGAGATGCCCACCTACCTTGATGCCACCGATGCCCTTGGCGCCGCCTACTGCCACTACATGCAGTCGGGACGCCCAGCGTCGCAAACCAGTTTCAAAGGTTGGAAAGACTATGTGAACAAAAATCAGGACCGTGTCAGAAAACCCCGCTGAATATCTACTCCTTAAATACGCGAAAGAACAAGAACAACATACCACATTGATGAAAATGAAAAAGACCCTCCTTACAGCCCTACTTCTTTTGGGCTCCCTGACCTATGTATACGGTCAGAATGTATACAACGAAGGCATGAAGATGGCGAAAGAGGCCGCCGACGACGAATCGAGCCCACTCGATGCACGCAAGATAGCCACTTTCAAGTATGACGCCATCCAGTACCTCGGGGTAATGAGCAGCAAGTTCATGCCCGACAGCTCTGCCGTTATGCTCGACCGACAAACACTTGCCCTCTACAACTATGTGAATCTTTTCACCAAGCACTATGCCCATGCTGAAAAGAAAGACAAGGAAACCGTGATTCAGCTGTTCAGTGCAGTAAGCCTGCGCAATCCCCGCTTCAAGAAAAAAGATGAGGATAAAGAATGGGCTTTGGCCTACATCGCAACCGAAGGATTCATCACCAAATTCTCGTTGAACACCGACTGGGAAAAAGCGTACGAAGATGTGACATCACTTTTGAAGCATCCCTGACCACGGTTAAAGAGTAAAAAAAACATAATTTGTCAGATTGGCTCTAAAAACAAAGTGCATATATTTTCACAATCCATAAGAAATGATTAATTTTGCAGAGGATTAAAATAAACAATTAAAGCAATGAGAATAGAAAAAGTTCATGCAAGAGAGATTCTGGATTCACGTGGCAATCCTACAGTAGAAGTTGAGGTAACCCTTGAGAATGGTGTGATGGGACGCGCTGCTGTTCCTTCCGGCGCCTCTACGGGTGAGAACGAAGCCCTGGAGCTCCGTGACGGCGACAAAGGCCGCTATCTGGGCAAGGGTGTTCTGAAAGCTGTGGAAAACGTGAACACCATCATCGCTCCGCAACTGAAGGGCGACTGCGTATTCGACCAGCGCGCCATTGATATGAAGATGCTTGAACTGGACGGTACTCCCACCAAGAGCAAGCTGGGTGCCAACGCCGTTCTCGGTGTATCGCTCGCCTGCGCACAGGCTGCCGCCAAAGCTCTCAACATTCCCCTCTACCGTTACATCGGCGGCTGCAACTCCTACACCATGCCTCTTCCTATGATGAACATCGTGAACGGTGGTGCTCACTCCGACGCTCCCATCGCTTTCCAGGAGTTCATGATTGGCCCTGTAGGCGCCACCTCTATCAAGGAGGCTGTTCGTATGGGTGCTGAGGTGTTCCACAACCTGGCCAAGCTGCTCAAGGCCCGTGGTCTTTCCACCGCAGTGGGCGACGAGGGTGGTTTTGCTCCCAACTTCGACGGTATTGAGGACGCACTCGACACCATCATGGCTGCTATCAAGGCTGCCGGTTACGAACCGGGCAAGGATGTCCGTATCGCCATGGACTGCGCTGCTTCTGAGTTTGCAGTATGCGAGGATGGCAAGTGGTTCTATGACTATCGTCAGCTGAAGAACGGCAAGAAGAAGGATCCCAACGGCAAGAAACTGAGTGCCGAGGAGCAGATTGCTTATCTTGAGGAGCTTATCAACAAGTATCCTATCTACTCTATTGAGGATGGCCTCGATGAGAATGACTGGGAGAACTGGGTGAAGCTGACCGAGGCTGTGGGTGACCGCTGCCAGCTGGTGGGTGACGACCTGTTCGTGACCAACGTGAAGTTCTTGGAGAAGGGTATCAAGATGGGTGCCGGCAACTCCATCCTTATCAAGGTGAACCAGATCGGTTCTTTGACCGAGACTCTGGACGCCATCGAGATGGCCCACCGCCACGGCTACACCACTGTTACTTCTCACCGCTCTGGCGAGACCGAGGATACAACCATCGCCGACATCGCTGTTGCCACCAACTCTGGTCAGATCAAGACCGGTTCTTTGAGCCGCACCGACCGTATGGCCAAGTACAATCAGCTCATCCGCATTGAAGAGCAGCTTGGTTGCACCTCAAAATACATGTACAAGAAACTGAAGTAAGCCATCGGCTATTCAACCTAAGCGGTAAAACCGTAGAACAAGGGGATGTGCCTGTGCACATCCCCTCTTTTTGTCACTTATATAAAAGAAAAGTTTGCTATATTGACAAACTTTTTCTATTTTTGCATAATCATGTATCAAAAATCACTAATCATGGCAAGACATCTCTTCATTCTCACACTGGCCCTGCTCTCCTGCCTGGGCCTCTCCGCAAAGTCAGATATCAACCGCCCCAAACTGGTTGTGGGCATCGTAGTGGACCAAATGCGCTGGGACTACCTGTATTACTACAACGAAGAATACCGCGAAGACGGACTGAAACGCCTGCTGAGAGAGGGTTTCAGTTGCGAGAACACAATGATCAACTACATCCCCACTGTGACCGCCATCGGCCATTCTTCAATCTACACAGGCTCCGTGCCCAGCATCACCGGCATTGCCGGCAACAACTTCCTGCTGGACGGACATAATGTGACCAGCGTGACCGACACCACCGTCACCCCTGTAGGAGCGGAGAATCCCGGTCCCCGTACAGGCAAGTGCTCTCCTCGAAACCTGCTTGCCGGCACGATAGGTGACGCACTGAAGATAGCCACCGACTTCAAGGCGAAAGTATTCGGTGTGGCGCTGAAAGACCGTGCCGCCATCCTTCCTGCCGGCCATGCTGCCGATGCCGCCTTCTGGTGGGACAACACCAGCGGCCATTTCATCACCAGCAGCTACTATATGGACAAGCTGCCCCTTTGGATGGGAACGTTCAACAAGACCCACAAACAGGAGTCGGGTAAAGATGTCGGCACCCAGCCATTAGGCATCACTCTGACCTTCCAGATGGCCGAGGAAATACTGACAAGAGAACGCCTCGGCAAGGACGACATAACCGACCTGCTCGCCATCAGCATCTCATCGACCGACCTCATCGGCCATACCTACAGCACGCGCGGCAAGGAAAACCACGATGCCTACATGCAGTTGGACAAGGAACTGGCTCATTTTCTGAACAAACTCGACCAGACCGTCGGCCGCGACAACTATCTCGTTTTCCTTTCCGCTGACCATGGTGCCATCCACAATCCCAACTTCAACCGCAATCACAAGATTCCCTCTTCAGGCTGGGATGCCTCCGCCACCAGCAAGATACTGGAGGAAAGGCTGAAGGCAAAATTCGGCGCAGAAGGCAAATACATCAAGGCCATCATGGACATGCGTTTATATCTGAACGACGATTTCATCAAGAAGAGCGGTCTTGACTTTGACGCAGTGAAGCAGGAAACCATCTGTATCCTCCGCGAGGACCCGCAGTTCCTCTATGTGGTGGACTATGACAACGTGGAGAGCCAGAGCATTCCGCAGGTTATACGCGATCGCACCATCAACGGCTACCATCGCGGTCGCAGCGGCGACATCGCCGTGATTCTGCGTGCCAACATGATGCATGGCAAGGCCGATGCTGACTACAAGGGCACCAGCCACGGCACATGGAGCCCTGAGGATGCCCACATACCTCTGCTCTTCTATGGTTGGAACGTGAACAAGGGTGCCACCAACACCCCCACCTACATTGTGGATGCCGCACCCACCGTGTGTGCCATGCTGCACATCCAAATGCCCAACGGCTGTATCGGCAATGCCATACAGGAGGTGTATAAGAAGTAAAAATCGTTAGTGCTATAAAAATATAGTGGGGCTGTTAGAAATCTTACAGCCCCACTATTTTAATTAGGTCAGAGAAATGTTTCTTCCGTCTGGCATAATACTGCCATACGAGGCTGAAACGCATACGCTCTGCCACCACGGGCACCGTGCGCTGTTGCTGGATGCGCTCTCTGTCGGCCTTGAAATCAGGTTTCCATCTGCGGAACGCCCTTCTTGCTTTAAAGATAGCCTTACAGTCGCCCCAGTTGCGGTTGAGCACAAGGGTTTGCAAGGCAGCTATATAGTCGAGCCACCACCTGATTCTCATCACATGTTTCAGTTCCTCTTCAGGCAAGTTTTTATAGAGCATGGTGAGATTGTTTCTGAAATTGAGAAACGTCTTCATCGGGTTGTTTTTGGGCAACGTGCCACCTCCCACATGATACACCACACTCTCCGGCAGGCAGTAGATGAGGCGCCCCATCGTCCTAAGCCGCCAGCACAGGTCAATCTCCTCGTTATGGGCAAAGAAGCGTCCGTCCAGTCCACCAGCCTCCCAATAGTCCTTTGCCCTAATCAGCAGGCATGCTCCTGTTGCCCAAAGCACCGGCATGGGCTCGTCATACTGTCCCTTGTCACGTTCTACGGTGTCGAACACCCTTCCTCTGCAGAAAGGATAGCCCAGATAGTCGATGAATCCCCCACTGGCACCGGCATACTCAAAGCTGTCGCGCTGAAACACCGAACGGAGCTTTGGCTGGCAGGCCGCCACATCAGGATGGGCATCCATGAAGCGGGTCAGCGGCTCGAGCCACTGCGACGTCACCTCCACGTCGGAGTTGAGCAGCACATAATATGTGGCCTCCACTTGAGCCAGCGCCTTGTTGTATCCATCGGCAAATCCCCAGTTTCTGTCGAGTTGTATTCTCCTCACCTCAGGGAAATCCCTTTCGAGAAGAGACATAGAGTCATCGGAGGAAGCATTGTCAGCCACATAGACCACAGCCCCGTCAGAACATCCGACGACCGAGGGCAGATACTTCCGAAGCATCTTGCTTCCGTTCCAATTAAGTATTACTATTGCCGTTTTGTCCATACCTATACCAATTGGGCCAGGAGAGCCGTTTTATCATGATTGAAAGCAGTCATTCTGACTTTCATAATCTGGTTGTCAAATTCAGGTTTCGCCAATTCAGCCGGCAGTTCCACCCTGATATAGTTGGGTGTGAATCCATGCATGGCCCGCCCTGCAGCCGCTTTTTCAAACAGCACATCGGCGACGGAGCCAATATGACGCTGGTAGAAAGCCTGTGTCTTCATGTCAGACAATTTAAGAAGTCTCTGGCTGCGCATCTTTTTCGTTTTCTCATCTACCACATAAGGAATCTTGAGCGCCGCTGTTCCCTTCCGCTCCGAATAAGGAAACACATGAAGTTGAGTGACATCCAAGTCAGCCAAGAAATTGAAGGTTTGCTCAAAGAACTCAGGAGTTTCCCCTCTGGTGCCTACCATCACATCCACCCCGATGAAGGCATCGGGCATCAGTGATTTGATACGGTGGATTTTATGTGCGAAAAGGGCAGAGTCGTATCGTCTGTGCATAAGTTTAAGCACCTCATCGCTTCCGCTCTGCAAGGGGATGTGAAAATGAGGCATGAACGCACGGCTATGCGCACAAAAATCAATCAGTTCATCATCAATCAGGTCGGGCTCAAGACTACTGATACGGTATCGTTCTATTCCCTCCACCCTGTCGAGGCATTGAACCAGATGAAGGAAAGACTGGCCGGTATTCTTGCCGAAGTCACCGATGTTGACACCTGTGATGACGATTTCCCGTCCACCCTCTTCCGCCGCTTTCTGTGCAAGTCCGACGAGCGATTCTATAGAAGGACTGCGGCTGAATCCCCTTGCATAAGGTATGGTGCAGTAAGTGCAGAAATAGTCGCACCCGTCCTGTACTTTAAGAAAGTATCTTGTACGGTTGCCACGAGAGCAACTATGCGCAAACGATTTGATGTCTTTGGTTTTCTCTGTATGGAAACGGTTCAAATCAGCCGTTTTCGGCATTCCGCTCCAAGCTTCAGAGAGTTGTTGCACAAGGTTTGCCTTCTCATTGGAGCCAAGCACCAGGTCGACCCCGTCGATGGAACAGACACGTTCCGGTTCGAGTTGCGCATAGCACCCCGTCACCACAACAAAGGCACCTGGATGGTTTCTCACCATTCTGTGTATAGCCTGTCTGCACTTATGGTCGGCCACCTCCGTCACCGAGCATGTGTTTATCAGGCAAAGATCTGCTTTTTCTCCTTTCTTGGCTGAAACCACCCCCATCTCGGAGAGCATTTTAGCGAAAGTGGAGGTCTCTGAGAAATTGAGTTTGCAGCCCAAAGTGAAATAGGCAGCCTTTTTACCTTGAAAAGCAGATGTATCTATCATATAAAAAAGGTTGTAGAATACAAAAACACTCGTTCTCTGCAAAAGTAAGCATAAACGAGTTAAAAGCAAAAGGAAAACGTATTTTTCTTTTGGAGAAAATTGTTTCTTTGTTAGTAGAAGCCAACCACTATCATCGGTACAGCCAAAACCAATTATTTTTGTTAAAAAATGTAATTTTCAATTATGTTGGCGCACACAGAAATATTTTAAACAAGATTAACAATTCATAAATCCTTGATTTACAGCCACTTATATTTTTGTTACAAAAATGCCGAAAAAAAAACAAAAAAAAAGGATTGTGGTATAAAAAAAATGTATACCTTTGCATCGTTTTAATAAACTAATGATTGTTTTACAGATTAAAAGCAAAGAAAAATGAAGAAATTAGCATTTATGTTCGTTGCCGTGATGGCTCTCTCTTTCGTATCTTGTGACGAGAAGAAGGCTGAGGTTCCTGCAGAGGGTACAGAGGTTGTTGACACTACCGCTACTGACACTACTGCTGCTGACACCGCTGCTGCTGACACTGCTGCTGCTGACACCGCTGCTGCTGCTGCTGAGTAATCACACGAACTTAAGGTTTAAAGACAGAGAGATATTCCTCAGGAATGTCTCTCATTTTTTTGTCTGCACAAAAAGGAGCCCATCTCAACAACTAGCCGAATGAAAGTTGGCAGGAAGTATTATTAAGCAAGATTAACACTTTGCAAACAACTCATTTTCAGCAACTTATTTTTTTGTTACAAAAAGAGGTGAAAAAAAACATAAAAAAAAGACGGTGTATTGGAAAAATATATATCTTTGCATCGTTTTAATAAACCAATGATTGTTTTACAGATTAAAAGCAAAGAAAAATGAAGAAATTAGCATTTATGTTCGTTGCCGTGATGGCCATCTCTTTTGTATCTTGTGGCGAGAAGAAAGCTGAAGCCACTGTAGAGGATGCCACTGAGGCTGTTGAGGCTGTTGTAGACAGTGCTGAGGCTGTTGTAGACAGTGCAGCCGCTGCCGTTGACAGTACAGTTGCTGATGTTGCTGCTGCTGTTGACAGTGCCGCCGCTGAGTAATCAGAACGAACTAAGCTTTAACAATTAAGGAGATGCCCTGAGAAGAGCATCTCTTTTTTTGTATACCGTATGGAGCAGGAAAACAACCAGGATAAGTCGTGGTATTAACACAGAGGCCGTTTATAAGGAGCGGCAAAAAACAATTGAATAATTTTGCACTCTGCCTTATTTGCATTATCTTTGCAGAAAATAAGCGGCATCTCAGCATAGAACATGAACAAGCTCATGTTACTCTGCATTCGATTTGCATTATCTTTGCAGAAAATAAGCGGCATCTCAGCATAGAACATGAACAAGCTCATGTTACTCTGCATTCGATTTGCATTATCTTTGCAAAAGATAAGCGGCATCTCAGCATAGTGTTACCATGCTGTTGTTTCCAACCTTTTGAACACATGAAAAAAATCACGAAAATCTGCCTCACAGGAGGTCCGTGCGCCGGCAAGACTACGGCGTTGGTAAGGATATTGGAGCATTTCACCAGTCTTGGCTACAAAGTATTCACACTTCCGGAAATACCCACAATGATGAGTACCGCCGGAATGAATTATCTCACCAATAACCCCAATTTGTTCTATGAAGGTGAGAAAGCCACGCTGAAGCTTCAGTTGGAGATAGAAGACCATTTTATCCGCATGGCAGAGACATGTGAGAAGCCCGTCATCATTGTTTGTGACCGTGGCACGATGGATATTTCCGCCTATATGTCGCCCGAGATGTGGCAAGCCCTGATGGACGAAACTACGACCAACACTATCAAGTTGCGCGATGCCCGTTACGATGCCGTTCTTCACCTGGTGTCGGCCGCCAACGGAGCTGAGGAATTCTACACCACGAGCAACAATCAGCAGCGCACAGAAGGTATAGAGTTGGCTCGAGAACTCGACAAAAAGGTAATAGCCGCATGGACAGGCCATCCCCACCTTCGCGTGATAGGCAATACCGAGAAGTTTGACACCAAGCTGCACCATGTGCTGACAGAAATTTCCAAGGTGCTTGGTGCTCCTGCCCCTATTGAGTCGGAAAGGAAGTACATAGTAGAGATTATGAGCGAGATACCCGGTTTCATAGAGAGCGAGATAACCCAGACCTATCTTCTTGCCGATCCTGGCAGCGAGGTGCGTCTTCGCAAACGCGGTTGGCAAGGCAGTTATGAATACTTCCAGACTGCGAGGAAGCAAGTTTCCGACACAGAGGTTATTGAGACCGAGCGCCACATTACACCTCATCAGTATTACATGCTGATGCAGCAAGTTGACCCAGAGCGTCGTCCTATCAAGAAGATACGCAAGAGTTTTGTGTGGGAAGGCCAATATTTTGAGTTGGACACCTATATCCAACCCGCCATCAATCTCAACATACTTGAGATAGAAGGAGTGACCGATCATGCCTCCATCCATTTCCCCCCATTCATCAAAGTGCTTGAAGACATCACCGGCAACAGAAACTACTACAACTACACCCTTGCGAAGAAATAAGCGCCCCTATCACCCCTCAACATGAAAAAAAAAGCTATTATTCTTTCGGCCCTGCTTGCCATGTGGCAATCAGTGTCGAGTCAACGTCCGTCTGACTATGTGGATCCGTTTATCGGCACCACCAACTTCAGTGTTTGCCATCCCGGCAGTGTGATGCCCCATGCCATGATGTCGGTAGTACCGTTCAACGTGATGGGTTCCGACCTCAATGAATATGACAAGGATGCCCGTTGGTGGTCGGCCCCATACGAATACCACAACCGTTACTTCACAGGGTTCGCCCATGTCACACTGAACGGAGTCGGTTGCCCTGAACTCGGCACCCTACTCACAATGCCCACCATGGGCGACCTGGATGTAGACTACCGTCACTACGGCAGTGAATATGCCAATGAAGAATCCCGTCCCGGCTACTACGCCTTGAACCTGAAAAAACACGGCATACACTGTGAGGTGACCTCCACCCTACGCACTTCCGCCGAGCGTTACACCTTTCCCAAAGGGAACGGGCACCTGCTGCTGAATTTAGGGGAAGGCCTGACCAATGAGAGCGGTGCCATGGTACGTAAGGTCAGTGCCACCGAAATAGAAGGCTATCGCCTGTGCGGCACTTTCTGTTACAACTCCCAGGCGGTATTCCCCATCTATTTTGTGCTGCGTGTCAACAAAACGCCCAAGAGCAGCGGATATTGGAAGAAACAGCCACCCATGCAGGGAGTGGAAGCCCAATGGGACAGCGACAACGGAAGATACAAGCTATACACCCGTTACGGCCGCGAGATGTCCGGCAATGACATCGGCTATTACTTCGACTACGATCTGTCGGAAGGCGAACAAGTAGAAGTGCAAATGGGAGTATCGTTTGTATCCATAGCCAATGCCCGTGAGAATCTAAACACAGAGCAGCCCCACTTCGATTTTGACGGCACCAGCCGCCGTGCCAAGGAAGAATGGGACAAGGCACTGAGCACCATTACCGTGGAGGGAGGCAGCGAGCGCCAAAAGCGTGTGTTCTACACCGCACTCTACCATACACAGATACATCCCAACATTCTTCAGGACGTGAACGGCGAGTACCCACTGATGGAGAATGACGGTATCGGCCATACCGACGGCAACCGCTATACCGTGTTCTCACTATGGGACACCTACCGCAACCTTCACCAGCTGCTCACCCTGCTCTACCCCGCCCAACAAACAAATATGGTGCGCTCGATGATAGACATGTACAAAGAATGGGGCTGGATGCCAAAATGGGAGTTATTCGGCCGCGAGACCTGGACCATGGAGGGCGACCCATCCATACCCGTCATCACAGACACTTATCTTAAAGGTCTCCGCGATTTTGACATCACCACCGCCTATAAGGCATTTGTCCACTCAGCCACCTGTGAGGGCAAGTCGAACAAGATGCGTCCCGACATTGACCCATATTTAGCAAAAGGCTATGTGCCCATGGGTGAATATGCCGCCGATGCATCAGGCGACAACTCCGTATCGCACGCTCTCGAATATTACATAGCCGACTATGCCTTGTCGGAATTGGCCAAAGCCCTTGGCCACCCTCAGGATGCAAGCCGTTTTTACAAACAGAGCCTCGGCTACCGCCATTACTACTCAAAAGAGAGCGGTACGCTTCGGCCTATCATGTCCGACGGCAGTTTTCTCACCCCCTTCTCTCCAGAAGACGGTGCCAACTTCAGCAATGCCCCCGGATTCCATGAAGGCAGTGCCTGGAACTATACCTTTTATGTGCCACACGATGTGAAAGGGCTCGCCAAACTGATGGGCGGTGACAAAAAATTTGTGGCCAAACTTCAGAAAGTGTTCGACGAGGGACTCTACGATCCCGCCAATGAACCCGATATCGCATACCCCTACCTGTTCTGTTACTTCAAAGGAGAGGAATGGCGAACACAAAAAGAAGTGTCACGACTGTTGGAGCGCTACTACACAGACCAACCCGACGGAATACCTGGGAACGAAGACTGCGGCACCATGTCGGCATGGGCAGTTTTCTCTATGATAGGCCTGTATCCCGACTGCCCCGGTTCCCCCTATTATACCATCACCTCTCCAGTCTTTGACCGTGTGACACTCCATCTGGATTCCTCCTATTATTCAGGAGACATCGTGATAGAGGCCCAGGGTGACGCCAGCGGCGAGCGCTATATTAAAGGAATGATATTAGGCGGCAAGCGTCTGAACAAATACCGTATCAGCCATGCTGACCTTGTGAACGGCAAGACACTCAGCATGCAGCTTGGCAAGAAACCATAATCCCATCAACACCCCTTTCACCATGAGAAAAACCATCCTATCCTTTACCTCAGCCCTACTCGGCCTACTATTGTATACAAACCCGGCAGAAGCCCAAGAGAGCCACAAAGGGAACCCGCAGACAGGCGACTATGGTTATCTCTACTGCCACATGAATGACCGCGGCCGCGCCTGGACCGCATTTGCCCTTAGCCGCGACGGCCTGCACTACCACGACCTTCTGAACGGAGACTCTGTGTTCAGTGACGCAAAAAAGGCCCGTATAGAAGGAGCCACCCGCGACGCCTATCTGTGCCGGAAGCACGACCTGAAAGGCTATCTAATGGTATGCACCGACATGAATGTAGGCGCCAAGGAACGTCTCGGGAAAAAGGAGACATGGGACAACTACGGCATAGACTTGCTCACGAGTGACGACCTGCTTCACTGGCAGTCGAAGACCTTCGATTTCAGATTGGGAAAAGCCATTTTCAGCGACCCCGAATCAGAGAGCGTGTATAAAGACTGGAGCACAATAAACCGAGTCTGGGCTCCGCAGATACAATGGGACGCCGACCATGTATGGCCCGACGGCCACCGTGGCGGCTACTTCATCTACTACTCGATGTGGAACCGTGCCGAGGAAGCATACGACCGCATGTACTACAGCTACGCCGACGAGACTTTCAGCACCATCACCCAACCTCGTCTGCTTTTCGACTGGGGTTATGCCACAATAGACGCAGACATCAACTGGGTTGCGGCCGACCAGCAATGGCACATGATGATAAAGAAAGAAGGCGGCAAGCCCGGCCTTTTCACTGCCACCGCCCCCAGTCTTCAGGGACCGTGGAGCGAACCCGTGGAGGAAGACTATGTGAACTTTGAGGGCAACAAGAAATGTGAGGGCGTATCAGCCTTCCAGTTGGCAGGCGATTCAACCTGGCACATCGGCTATATTGAATATTCATCCAATCCCAAGAACTACCGCATCTGTCAAGCCGACCAGTACATGCGTAATTTCCACTCACCACGGAACATAGAAGGTGTGAACCGTCCGCAGCACGGCAGTTTTCTCCGCATCACCAAGGAAGAGTTCGACCGCCTTCAGGCATGGAGCGACGGCTATGAGATGGCCACCCTACCCGCCAATGAGAGCAACCCTGTGATAGAAGGCTACTATGCCGACCCCGAGATTCTTTACTCTGAGCGCGACGGGCTGTACTATCTCTATCCCACCACCGATGGCAATGAGAACTGGATGAACCACGACTTCAGATGCTACTCCAGTGCGGACCTGAAGAACTGGAAAGCAGAAGGTGTGATATTTGACCTTGAGAAAGACTGCCCCTGGACCAACGTCCGCGCTTGGGCACCCTGTATCATAGAGCGCAAGACAGGCAAAGGCAAGCGTGCCCGCTACAAATACTATTTCTATTATGTAGCCGACAACAATATAGGTGTCGCGGTGGCCGACAATCCCACCGGTCCGTTCCGCAACGCCACACAGCAGCCTCTTGTTTCCGGCAACCATCCGGCACTTGCCCACGGAGGTATTCCTATTGATCCCGATGTGATGCACGACCCCGTCAGTGGCAAATACTACCTTTATTGGGGCAACGGTACGATAGTGTGCAGCGAATTGGGCAACGATATGACCAGCATCAAGCGCGACTATGTGCTTTTACCCTCTCAGGACAAGCAGAGATACCATTACAACGAAGGCACATACGTATTCTACCACAACGGCAAATATTACTTCACCTGGTCGGAGAATCCCACCCGCTCGAAGAACTACCGCGTGCGCTACCTGATCAGCGACTCACCTATCGCCTTCGTCCGTGACGGCAAACCCGCCATGACCGAGAAGACCATCGTTCTCCAGAAAGATGAGAAGAAACAAATATTCGGCACCGGACACCATGCAGTAGTTCAGAATCCCACAACCGGTGACTGGTACATCATTTATCACAGAATGGCCCGTCCCGAATCAGTGAAACGAGACTGGCATGCCGGATACTACCGAGAGATATGCATCGATCCACTCAAATTCGATGCAGACGGCAAGATCATTCCGGTGGAACCCAGTCTGTAAAAGATACAAACCGATGAAAAAAAACGGGGGCCCCATCCTGCACAAATGCAGTTGGAGCCCTCGTTTATAAGTTAATAAGGTTAGGCCCTATTATTTCTTTTTCTTGTAGTAATCCAAGCCACGCTGCACGTTTACACGCACGGCATCGGATGAAAGTGTGGCACCTGTGACACCGTCGACTTTTGTCTTGACAGCCTTGTTCACATTCATACCGGCATACTTGGCAAGCATTTCCTTCTTGACCTTTGCGAAATACTTGGGTGTCTCCTGATTAGGCAGTGCCTCAATCTTCTCAATCTTGTTGTTCTTGATGTAGATTTTGAGTGGAGTAGTTCCCAGATATCCCTCTACATCAGTAGCGAGCGAGGTCGTGTTGACCACAGTCATGCCATCCACTTTGGAAATGACCCCATCACCCGGCATGGCACTCATCATAAAAACAGCAGCGGCCACAATGGCCATGCTGCGGAAAAATCTATTTTTCTTCATCTTGTTAGAATTATAAACTTCGGTTTGTTATTTTACGCCCTCCACAGTGTAGCCGGCGTTTCTTAATTGAGCGAGCAGTCCCCTTTCAGTAACCAGATGACCAGCACCGACGGCCACAAGTGTAGAATTGGCTTTCATTATAGCAGGCAGTTTCTTCATCCATGCATCATTACGGTTGTAAATCAGCGTGTTCTGCTCCTCATCGGTAGCATCACAGTCGGTACCTTGTTTCTCAAGAATCACCTTACCCACCGCATCAAGATCCTGGCTAAAAAAAGTCTTTATCAAGTCGTCTGTCTGCTGTTCCATCCATTGACGGTTATCCACCAAGCACATGAGCAA
>JAEEGL016154295.1_pt1 | contig 30884 bp, 15 predicted proteins | sample 9134231 | NCBI WGS metagenome assembly JAEEGL01 (sample SAMN16246548, study PRJNA631951) | gut metagenome | biome: gut microbiome; feature: rumen; material: fiber-attached | host: Bos | place: Iran: Karaj | collected 2018-10
GGAGGGGGACGTCCTCATGGTGATGAGGCGTTCCAGGACGAAGGGCTTGAACAGCTCCAGCGCCATCTCCCTGGGCAGGCCGCACTGGTGGAGCTTCAGCGCCGGGCCGACCACGATGACGGAACGGCCGGAATAGTCGACACGTTTGCCGAGCAGGTTCTGACGGAACCGGCCCTGCTTGCCCTTCAGCATGTCGGACAGGGACTTCAGCGCACGGTTGCCGGCACCGGTGACGGGACGGCCGCGGCGGCCGTTGTCAATGAGGGCGTCCACCGCTTCCTGAAGCATACGCTTCTCGTTCCGGACGATGATGTCCGGGGCGCTCTGCTCGATCATCTTTTCCAGACGGTTGTTCCGGTTGATGATCCGGCGGTACAGGTCGTTTAAGTCAGACGTTGCAAAACGACCGCCGTCGAGCTGGACCATCGGGCGGAGATCCGGCGGAATGACCGGGATCACGTCCATGATCATCCACTTCGGCTCGTTTCCGGACTGGATGAACGCATCCAGCACTTCGATCCGCTTCATGAGCTTGTTCTTCTTCGGGCCGTTCGCATCCAGCAGTTCTTCCTTCAGCGCTTCGACTTCCTCGGTCAGTTTCTGGGGCGTCAGGGCCGCCAGGAGTTCCTTGATCGCTTCGGCACCCATGCCGTAGCGGAACGCATCCGGACCTTCGTACTTTTCAAGGTTTTCGCCGAGTTCTTTCTCGCTCAGCACCTGCTTGTACTTCAGTTCCGTATCCTTCGGATCCAGCACGACGTACTTTCCGAGATAAAGCACGTGCTCCAGTTCGCGGGTGCTCATGTCGAGCGTCAGCGCGATCCGGCTCGGGATGCCCTTGAAATACCAGATGTGGGAAACCGGAGAAGCCAGTTCAATGTGGCCCATCCGCTCACGACGGACGGAAGCTTTCGTGACTTCGACGCCGCAGCGGTCGCAGATCACGCCCTTGTAACGCACCTTCTTGTACTTGCCGCAATGGCACTCCCAGTCTTTCTGGGGCCCGAAGATCCGTTCGCAGAACAGACCGTCCTTCTCGGGTTTTAAGGTTCTGTAATTGATGGTTTCCGGCTTCGTGACGACGCCGTGCGACCATTCTCTGATCTTTTCAGGTGAAGCGAGGCCGATCCTGATATAATCAAAGGACAACGGCTCATAGGTTTCTTTTTTCATCTCTGCCATGGTTGCTTCTCCTTCTTAGTCATTTGATTCGTCAGAACCCTTGTTCTCATCTTCGGATTCTTCCGCATATTCCAGCTGACCGTTTCTGAACTTCTGCGTCGAATAGCCGTAGGATGCCATCTCCGAACGATCCGCCTGCTTGGCCGACATCGCGTTCATGATGGCGTTCAGGTTCGTGTTCACGTCATCGAGATTCTCATTGATCGTGACTTCCTTATTGTCTTCATTGAGGAGACGGACGTCAAGCGCAAGCGCTTTCAGTTCGTTTAAGAGCACCTTGAAGGATTCCGGAAGACCGGCCTTCGGGATGTTCTCGCCCTTAATGATGGCTTCGTAAGTCTTGACACGGCCGATGACGTCGTCGGACTTCACGGTCAGGATCTCCTGCAGCGTGTAGCATGCACCGTACGCTTCGAGCGCCCAGACTTCCATTTCACCGAAACGCTGACCGCCGAACTGCGCCTTGCCGCCGAGCGGCTGCTGGGTGACGAGGGAGTACGGGCCCGTGGACCGCGCATGGATCTTATCGTCGACCAGATGATGCAGCTTCAGGTAGTGCATGTGTCCGATGGTGACCGGGGAATCGAAAAACTCGCCCGTCCGGCCGTCGCGGAGGCGGACCTTGCCGTCTCTCGAGATCGGAACGCCTCTCCAGAGCTCTCTGTGCTCGAGATGCTCGCCGAGGTAGGTCATCACTTCTTCGGAAAGCGTATCCTTATACTTCTTCTGGAACTCTTCCCAGCCTTCCGTCTTCCATCTGTCGTCCTCGTCCGGACCCATGTTGACGTAGTCATTGGCGATCTCGAGCATGTCTCCGATGTCCTTCTCGTTCGCGCCGTCGAAGATCGGGGTCGCGACGTCGAAGCCGAGCACCTTCGCTGCCAGCGAAAGGTGCGTCTCGAGGATCTGTCCGATGTTCATTCGGGACGGAACGCCGAGCGGATTCAGAACGATGTCGAGCGGACGGCCGTTCGGCAGGAACGGCATGTCTTCGACCGGAAGCACGCGGGACACGACGCCCTTGTTTCCGTGACGGCCCGCCATCTTATCGCCGACGGAGATCTTTCTCTTCTGGGCAATGTAGATCCGTACCGACTTGGTCACGCCGGGGGGCAGTTCTTCATTGTTCTGACGGGTGAAGACCTTCGCATCCACCACGGTACCGTACGCGCCGTGCGGCAGTTTCAGGGAGGTGTCACGGACTTCCCGCGCCTTGTCGCCGAAGATAGCTCGAAGGAGCCGCTCTTCCGCGTTCATCTCGGTCTCGCCCTTCGGCGTGACCTTACCGACCAGGATGTCGCCCGCACGGACTTCCGCACCGATGCGGATGATGCCGTTCTCGTCCAGATCTTTCCGGGCAGCGTCGCCGACACCGGGCACTTCTCTCGTGATCTCTTCCGGTCCGAGCTTCGTGTCACGCGCCTCGACTTCATACTCTTCGATGTGGATCGAAGTATAGACGTCATCCTGCACGAGACGTTCCGAAAGCAGGACCGCGTCTTCGTAGTTGTATCCTTCCCACGTCATGAATCCGATGAGCGGGTTCTTGCCGAGGGAGATCTCGCCGTTTGCCGTGGACGGACCGTCGGCAATGACCTGTCCTCCGCGGACCTTCTCGCCCTTCTTCACGATCGGGCGCTGATTGTACGAGTTGGACTGGTTCGACCGGGCAAACTTCGTCAGCTTGTAGGTGACGAGATTGCCGTCCTTCTGGCGGATCACGATCTCATCCGCCGAAGCGTACTCGACCACGCCGTCTTCCTTCGCAACGACCGAAACACCCGAGTCGATCGCCACCTTATCGGCGAGACCGGTGTCCACGACCGGCGGTTCGGTCAGCATGAGCGGAACGGCCTGACGCTGCATATTCGAGCCCATCAGGGCACGGTTCGCGTCGTCGTTCTCCAGGAACGGGATCATGGACGTCGCCAGCGAGAAGACCATCTTCGGAGAAACGTCCATCAGATCGATCCGTTTCTTGTCGTATTCGGCAATTTCCTCGCGGAACCGTCCGGAAACGAGGTCACGGACAAAATGTCCGGTTTCGTCGAGCGGCGTATTTGCCTGCGCCACGATGAAATCGTCTTCCTCGTCCGCCGCCAGATACGTCACTTCATCCGTAACGAACGGGTTTTCCGGATCCGACTTGTCGACCTTGCGGTACGGCGCCTCGATGAATCCGTACTGGTTCACGCGGGCATAGGTGGCCAGCGAGTTGATCAGACCGATGTTCGGGCCTTCGGGCGTCTCGATCGGGCACATCCGGCCGTAATGCGTGTAATGAATGTCTCGGACTTCGAAGCCCGCTCTTTCTCTCGAAAGACCGCCCGGGCCGAGAGCCGAAAGACGTCTCTTGTGCGTCAGTTCGGACAGGGGGTTGTTCTGATCCATGAACTGCGACAGCTGGGAGGATCCGAAGAATTCCTTGACCGCCGCGGTCACGGGCTTGATGTTGATCAGGGACTGCGGCGTCACACCGTCGAGATCCTGCGTCATCATGCGCTCCTTCACGACACGCTCCATCCGGGACATGCCGATCCGGTACTGATTCTGAAGCAGTTCGCCGACCGCACGGATCCGGCGGTTCCCCAGATGGTCAATGTCGTCCGTGGTGCCGATACCGTAATCCAGACCGAGCAGATAGTTGATGGAGGCAAGGATCTCTTCCGGAACGATATGCATCGGAATGAGGGCTTCCTTCTTCGTTCCGTTGTCTTCCTTGATCTCATGATGCAGACGGCGGCGGATCTCCTTTTTCATGTCCTCTTCGCTGAGGTTCATGCCCAGGATCTCCTCCAGCACCGGCAGGTACACCATTTCCTTGATGCCGGCTTCTTCCGGAGCAAACGGAAGGTATCCGTCCGCTTCGACCATCTGGCTGGAAAGGGCCTTGAAGCAATGACCGTTCGCATCCAGATAAACGGCTTTGATGCCGGTGTTCTGGATCCTCTGGCCGTCTTCTCTCGTCAGGACCGTGCCCGCTTTGATCACTTCGACCTCGCCCGTTTCCGGATTCGGAACTTCGACGTCTTCCGCCAGGGTCTGGCCGGCCAGACGGTACTTGAAGTTCAGCTTCTTATTAAACTTATAGCGGCCGACGTGACCGAGGTCATATCTGCGCGATTCGAAGAGCATGCCGTTGATCAATGTTTCGGCGGGTTCGAGTGTCGGCGGCTCACCGGGACGGATCTTCTTATAGAGTTCCAGCATACCGTCGGAATAGCTCTTCGCCTTATCCTTGCCCAGCGTGGCGATCAGTCTCGGCTCTTCGCCGAAGAGTTCCGTGATCGCTTCGTTCGTTCCGTAGCCGAGGGCACGGATCAGCACCGTGACCGGCACCTTGCCGACACGGTCCACGCGGACGAAGAAGATGTCGTTATTGTCCGTTTCATACTCCAGCCATGCGCCGCGGTAAGGAATGATCTGGCAGGAAAGATTCTCTCTGCCGAACTTATCGCTCGTATTGCTGAAATAGATGCCGGGAGAACGTACGATCTGACTGACAATGACACGCTCCGCGCCATTGATCACGAAAGAGCCGTTGTCCGTCATCAGCGGAAGATCGCCCATGTAGATCTCGTGGTCTCTGATCTCACCGTTTTCCGGCGTCGTGTTCTTCAGACGGACCGTGACCTTGAGCGGTGCGGAATACGTGGCGTCACGTTCCTTGCACTCTTCGATCGTATACTTGGCCTCGTCCTTGCAGAGCCGGTAATCGATGAACTCCAGCTTGAAGTGCGAAAAGCTCTCCCCGATGGGAGAAATGTCTTCGAACACTTCTCGTAAGCCCTCGTTCAGAAACCACTCATAGGAACTGCGCTGCAGTTCAATGAGGTTGGGCATCTCCAGCACGTCTCTCTGGGTTCCGAAACTCATCCGGGTGTTTTTTCCGGACTGGATCGGATGGATCCTGTTTTTGTTCATTCGTGCACTCCTCTTCTGCTTTTTTTCAAAAAAAGTTTCAAAAAATTTTTCAAAAAAGCGGTCTTTTTCGCCCAAAACAGGCCGAAAAAGGGCATAAACGTCCCTAAACCGCCATAATAGAGCACTTACCAAAATATCACACTCTTTTCCAGATGTCAAACACTTTTTCAAAAAATGTTTTTTCTCTTTGACAAACAGGTTTCTTTTTGCTATACTACCTTTTGCAATTTGATCGCATCGGGGCGTGGCTCAGTTTGGTAGAGCGCTTGAATGGGGTTCAAGAGGCCGCAAGTTCGATTCTTGTCGCTCCGAGGAAAAAACGAGGAAACACAATGTTTCCTCGTTTTTTGTTGACTTCTATTCTTTAGAAAGCCAGGGCCGCCGGAGTTTCTTCCCGCGGCTCCGCCCGGGATCCTGATCGACTGGTCAATTGATGTCTTCGTAAACCAGCGGAAACTCCGCGACGACGAAGGTTTCTCCGGTGGCAATGAGTGATTTCAGCGCCACTTGATAAGTGCGTCCTTCTTTTACGACCTCCCGGAGATCTGAAAGAAGCGGCACTGCGGAAGATGCCGGGTAATTCCGGTCGGTTCCAGCTACTTGTTCGCGAGATTCAGTCATGGTGACCTTCCGGTAAACGACTGTCCCGCTTTCGCTCGTCACGGTAAACTCCAGCTTGGCCAACCGGTAATTGGAAACAATGTGTGCATTCCGAAGATCGGAAAGACTGTTGATCGCTCGGTCCGCTTTCGACTCGCCTTTCACATAGCCGGTCCAATTCGCCAGTTCTTTGGGGCGAACCGCAATAAAATCGTTTTCTTTCAACTTTGTAAAGGTATAAGACTCACCGATCCGGCCGCGGACCATGCGCACCTGGCCATCGACCTTGTACTTATAATCCTTCGTCCACTGATCAATGATGGTCAACTTGCTTTGATCCGGGTCAATGCTGCCGTCGGGGCGATAAACGACCTCCGGTGCCGTAAGACACATCATGGCGTGGCCGGTGCTGGTATCTACGCCGATACTTAAGAATACATCCGCGGGCTTCGAGAGCGCATAGGCGCGATAGAGCACCTGCTCGTCCGTGCGGTTTATCACACTCGGCGTATCAACGACGCCGGATTGCCAGCGGTCTTTGATGTTCGGCAATTCCACTTCCCCGATGGCCTGATAGCCGTGAGATTGAGTGACATAAAAAGTGGATGTGGCGGAAACGCCGGGACAGACCGAAGCCACTGCCCAGTTTACAGCTGCCGCGCAGGAGTTGCCGAAGCACGTGTTGATGTTCGAAAAATCAAGACCGTGCATCACGCCGTTCGAATAATCATAATACTCCAGAACCTGCAAGACCCCCCGGGCACCGCCGGAATACGGCATGCCGCCGAACACCATCGTCGCAGGAAAGTCGTTGACGCGCAACTTCCCGGTACTGGTCTGATCATACATAAGATGCGCGTCCTCTGCCGGTGTCCACGGAAATGTGGCATTGTCCATCATGGCCTTGAGGATCATAGCCCGGGCATCCTCTTCCGTCGCGTTCTCGGACAGCACGTACATCGGCTGCTCTGTCAGATGATTCGGAACTTCCGTATGAATGAGGGGCCGCTCGTAATTATAGTATTCCTTAATGACGTCGACTTCGTCGGAATAATCCTTTGCAGCCTGTCCGGATCCTTTTTCGGTTTCCGCAGCGCCGCTTTCATCGTTTTCACTCCCGGTGTCCGGTTCGGTTGCCGAAGTGGTGTTTCCGGCGCTTTCTTCAGCGCCTCCGCCGTTATTCTGACAAGCGGAGCATAAGGCAGCAACGAGCAGAAGAAGGGACAGAAGAATGATCACGGGTACGGCACGATATGCCTTGGATCCTGATTCTTTCACATGTTTCGTTTTGACCTTTTGCTTCATCGTTCTTTACTCCTTTTCTGTCACGCGATACGGATAGACCGTCGTATCATCCGGGTCATCTGACGCGAAGGTCCCGGTCGAAAGCTCCGAATTCGAGTCGATCATTGCAGCCTGCGGCTCTAAGGCGAAGATACCGGCTTTGATTGCGACCGCTCCGCCGTTGCTCGCAGTCGCGCTCAACTTACCGCCGACCGCGCCGCCGTTAATGTGCACAGTTCCACGATAAGCCGTGATCCGTCCGCCGACGCGGCCGCCGTTCAGCGTGATCGTCGCGCCCGCTCTGACGTTCTGCAGATCCATCGTGATGACACCGCCGTTCACAGTGACCACGCCCGTTTCACTGCCCGTATTGATGGAGTAGTTGCCGGTCTCAACGCCCTGATCGAGTCCCTTGCCGCCGATGACGCCGCCGTCCATGACGAACGTCCCGTTGACCGAAATGTTATAACCGTTCGATTTTGCAAAACCGGCTTCCACGGTTCCGCCCGTCATATGGAGGGTGGCGTTCTCGTTCACGAAGATGTTGCCGCCGGTGGATTTCCGCGAAATCCCCTGGCGGATGATGCCGCCTTCGACGTTTAAGGTAGCTTTCGAGTTAAGATAGATATTTCCGCCCTGATTCGTCAGCGCGACGCCGCCTTCGATCCGGACGCCGTCCCCGATCGTCAGTGTACGTGCACCTTTGATCATGATGTTGCCGCCCTGCTGCGCTTCGCCGCCGAGGATCTCGGTTTTGCCTTCGAACACCACCTCCGGACTTCCGGAAAGGTAAATGTTTCCTCCGAGACCCACGTCCGTACCGGAAACCGTGGCCCGGCCGCCGGAGATCTTCGTGTCGATGAGGTATAAAGGACCGCCGGCCCAGATCGCGCCGCCGTTCTTCTTCGCCGATCCGCCCTTGACCGTGCAGCCGTTGAGATAGACGGACGAGTCCGCCTTTTCGGCGAAAATGACGCCGCCGTTGGTGTTCTCATGGGCCGAGGCATCGAGCGTGATCCCGTAACACGTAAGCGTGGACAATATGCCCATGGAGAAGATCCCGCCGCTGATTCCGGAGGAAGTCGCGACGTTCTGAATGATTCCGCCGCCCTGACAGTCGCAAATGGTCAATTCCACGTTCTCTTCGAACCGGATCGCGCGTCCTTCCCTCGTGCTCGTCACCGTATGTCCGTTCAGGCAGATATAGACACCGCTCACGTTCTGGTAGAGCTGCTCTGCGCTCATCGTGACGTCATTCGCGAGGTACCAGTGTCCCGCCGTCACGGGCAGGGAATCCGTTCCCGTCCACGCAGTCCAGCCAACCGTCTCGTGCGTATGTCCGTCATAGTCATCCGTCCCGCAAATACAGTGCTTATGGCTGTTTACCGTCACGGTGTACGGATAGACCGTCGTGTCATCCGGATCATCCGACGAGAAGGTCCCGGTCGTAAGTTCTGAATCCGGATCGATCATGGAAGCGAGAGGCTCCAGGACGAACACACCGCCCATAATCTTGATCGCACCGCCGGTACTCTCCGTCGCGTTTAACTTTCCGCCGAACGCACCGCCGGTAATGTAAATGGTTCCACGGTAAGCCGTGATCCGTCCGCCGACGCGGCCGCCGTTCACGGTGATGCTCGCGCCTGCTCTGACGTTCTGCAGATCCATCGTGATGACGCCGCCGTTCACGGTGACCATGCCCTTTTCGTCACTCGTATTGATCGAGTAATTGCCGGCCTCAACGCCCTGATCGAGTCCCTTGCCGCCGACGATGCCGCCATCCATGATGAACGCCCCGGCGGTCTGAATGTTGTAACCGTTCGATTTTGCAAAGCCGGCTTCCACGGTTCCGCCCGTCATATGGAGGGTGGCATCCTCGCTCACGAAGATGTTGCCGCCGCCGGAATTCCTCGCAATGCCCTGGCGGATGATACCGCCTTCGACGTTTAAGGTCGCTTTCGAGTTGAGATAGATATTTCCGCCCTGATTTGTGAGCGCAATGCCGCCTTCGATCCGGACGCCGTCCGCGATCGTAAGCTTTCGGGCGCCCTTGATCATAATGTTGCCGCCCTGCTGCGCTTCGCCGCCGGTGATCTCGGTCGTGCCTGCGATCACCACTTCCGGACTTCCGGAAAGGTACACATTGCCGCCGAGACCGGTATCCGTTCCTTCCGCCGTAGCCCGGCCGCCGGAGATCTTCGTGTTCAGGATGTACAAAGGACCGCCCGCCCAGATCGCGCCGCCGTTTTTCCTCACTGATCCGCCGCGGATCGTGCAGCCGTCGAGATAGACGGATGCGTCCGCCTGCTCGGCGAAAATGACGCTGCCGTTGTTGCATTCCTGCGCTGAAGCATCGAGCGTGATCCCGTAGAACGCGAGCGTGGACGACTTGGCGACGGAGAAGACTCCGCCGCTGCTTCCGGAAGTGGCCGCGACGTTCTGAATGATTCCGCCGCCCTGACAGTCGGAAATGACCATTTCCACATTCTCTTCTATCCGGATCGCGCGGCCCTCCCTCGTGCTCGTCACCGTATGCCCGTTCAGGCAGATGTAGACGCCGCTCACATTCTGATAGATCTGCTCCGCGCTCATCGTAACGTCATTCTTCAGGTACCAGTGGCCCGCGGTCTTGGGCAGGGAATCCGTCTTCGTCCACGCGTCCCATTCCGCAGTTTCGTGCGTATGCCCGTCGAAGGTATCCGTCCCGCAAGCACAGTGCTTATGGTTGTCTGACAGCTTCAGCGCGTCGCCGGCTTTCACGACGAAGTATTCTCCGTCGGCATGGACAAAGAGATTCTCCGAATTTTCTTCATAATTCGTCGTGAATGCGCCGTTCGCGCTCATCCGGACGGAGATCGGATGATCGGAAGTCAGGCCGTCCAGCGTAATTTTTCCGTTGTTGAGATAGAGATCTGTCATGCCGTCGGCAATGTTTTCGAAACTGATCCGGCCCTTCAGCGTGAGATTGCCTTTCTCTTCCACGTTAATGATGTCACGGTTCTGAAGACCGGCACCACCCCTGATGGTCACGTTCTCAAGCAGCATATCTCCATTGACCACTGATATGACGCCGCCGGCAAGTGCCGCTTCGCCGCCGATGATCACCGCGTCATGGATCTCCATCTTATGGCCGCCCTGCAGGAAGAACGCGGAAGCGCTTCTCGGTGTTTTGACCCGGGATGCATCATAGGTCCCTCCAAAGATCTTAAAGTCGCCGTTCCGGTCCCACCCAATGAGACCTGCGCTGCCGCCTTCAGGATCCTGATATGCGCCCGCCTTGATCGTACTGCCCGCTACGGAACCGATGATCGTCAGAGATGAACCTGCCCCGAAAGCAGATACAGCACGGGCGGTATCCGGACCCGTCACCGTAAAGCCGTTCAGGCAAAGGACGACGTTCTGATTCTCGGCAGGTCCGGTCTGTCCGGTCAGCGTCACATTGCCGCAGAGATAATAATGTCCGGTCTCTGTCGGAAGGCTCGACTCCGCTGTCCATGGCGTCCATTCGACGGATTTTCCGCAGTCCGGACAGTTGTGGCTGTCTTTATGGGCAATGACCTGATAACTGCGGCCGACAACATAAACCAAGGCTGCCTGGTCGTTTTCATTCAATATGATGTGCACCACGTCACCCACGCGGAGCGTCGTCGGTTCACCGACGCGATGCCCTTCTTCTCCGTCGTAGAAGCCGCTCACGTTGTAGATCTTCGCATCCGCGGCAAGCGTCTCATTATTAACTTTTAAATAATCCGAAGATTTGGGATCATTTACTTTCTTCGTCTGCACCCGTTTTCCGTTGATCGAAATAACGTCGAACCAGCTGGAACTCGATCCGCCGTATCCTTTGAGTGCGGAAGTGCCGACCACCTTTGTGATCGTGACGCCGTCGGGCGCCAGCACGATCCCCGTCACATGAGCCTTGTAAGAATCGATCTTCGACGCGAGTGCAATGTCTTTCGTGCGGACTTCCTTCAGCTCGCCGTTCACCGACACTTCAAAGGTATAATATCCTTCCGCATTCGGTGTGCGTTTCGTTTGTCCGGACGTACTGTCGTACTTTCTCGTCACGTTCCAGATAACGTCGCCGACGATCGGCCGGCTTACGATATAGACAAGCCGGGCGCGTCCGTAAGCGTCTTTGATGCAGTGGATCCGGTCACCGATGAGGACCGTGGACGGCTCGCCGGAATAGGCATTATGATTCGTGCTTACATTGTAGATCTTGACGTCCGGCGCGAACTCCACCTCGGCCACCTGGCCGTGATCCGCTCCCGAAGCATTCTTCCTCGCTCTCAGTTTGGTCCCTTGCGCGTTGGTAAAGGCCTCTACGTCAAACCAGGACGCAAGCGACCCATAGTTTCCGACAAGCTGCGTGACAGCCGGTTTATAGACTTTTTCAATGATGTCGCCGTTTAACTTAAGCCCGACGAGACGGACCGAGACCACGTCGATCGCGTCGGCGATCGTCTTGTCTTTCGTCCGAACGGTGACCTGTTTCCCGCCGGTTGCCATGACAAACGAATAGTAACCGGAAGCGTCCGGTGTCCGTTTCGATGTCTTGGTCGTACTGTCATACTGTCTTTCCACGTTCCAATACGTAGGCGAGTCAAATCGCCGCGTTACGACGAAAACCACCACTGCCTTTTCGTCGGCATTCACGATCACGTGGACCCGATCATAAAGACGGAGGTCCGTATATTCGCCCGGGTGATCGTCGTACGAAGAAGAAACGTTGATGACCTGACACTCGTCTGACATCTCGACCGTTTCTTCCTGACCGTGATCCGCACCGCTTGCCGTTTTCTTCGAGAAAAACACGGTCCCTTCCTCGTTTTCAAAACGAAGCACGTCATACCAGCTCGCGACACCCTTTCCGCCGAACGGCGTATGGCATCTGGTCACGCTCATCAGGTATCCTTTTTTGTCAAAGGTCGCCGCGAAACATCTTGAAGCATAGGAATCGATCTTCTTCACAAGATCCCTGTTTTTCGTTTTGATGATCATTTCCCCGCCATCATGATAGACCTTCATCTCATAGACGCCGTCCTCGTTCGGCTCGCGGGTCGTGTTCAAGATTGCGGTGTCCCACATCCGATCCACGTTCCAGTAAACCATGTCTCTCGGCTCGGGTCCTGCAGTGACGAGATAAACGAACAATTCAGGTTGATCGGAAATGTATTTATTCTCCCAGACCGTAAGTTTTCTCCCTCGTTCAATCTCAACTTCCGGGGCTGGATTCTCGAAGTTTTCCGTGTCATAAATATGCCAGGGTTCAGTAAGCGGAACCGTAACGGTGAACGCATCCAATTCTCTCGAACTGTTTACAATGATCTTCCCTTCTTCCGGAAGGAATTCTTCGACGTATCCCTCTCCCAGAGCTACCTGATAACCGTACTTTTCCGCTTTTTCCGCATTCAGGATCCTGCCGTCCTCATCGGCGGTCACGACCAGAAACTCGCGGGAGTCAATAAAGTTCACGATCCGGATCTCCGACGTCGTATAGTCTTTCTGGACGCCGTCGACCGAAAGCAGAAAATGCCAAAGACCGTCTTCCTCTTTTTCACGGGAAGAAAGGCCTCCTTCGGAGCCCCCCGTATAATACTGGTAATCCACATTATACCAGAGGGACGGGATTTCTCCCGGTCTGGGTTCTTCCGTCGAGTCAGCTTCTGTTTCCGTTTCGCTCACGTGCTCCGTTTCAGAAACCGAAGACTCCTGAGGATCCGTTTTTTTCGGAATCAGGAGGATGAGCAGCACAGCAGCGACGATGACTGCCGCACCCGCTGCAGCGAGGATCCACCATTTTTTCGATCGTTCTTTACCTTCCATGTCATGCTCCTTTAAAACCTAAAAACCTGAGTCGCACTGTTGAAACGCAAATCAACTTTTCGATCTTTTCATCGGAAATTCCGAAACCGTAAACCATTCACCTGTCGCGATGAGTGATTTCAGTCTTGCTGTATAACACTGTCCTTCGGTCAGGACAGCCTTCAGTTCACTTTCTTCGGGGATCGCCGCTTCCACCGGATAATTCCGGTCATTGCCCAAAGGATAATCGCCAATCGAGGTCCGGACGTATTTCCGGAACACCTGTTGGTCTTGCGCGTCTGTCAAAGTAAATTCCAAGGCGGCAAGCCGGTAGTTGGAAATCACCCGGGCTTTGGAAAGAGTTTCCAGAGAGTCGGCATTCCGATCCAATTCGGAACAGCCTTTCACGTACCCCTTCCAATCGGCGAACTCAACGGCGCGCATGGGAATGAAATCCCTCTCCCGAAGCTTTGCAAGCGAGTAGCGCTTCCCGATGCGCCCGCGGACCTGATATTCCGTTCCGTTGATTTCGAGCGGGTATTCTTTCGCCCACTGATCGATGATCGACGCGAAACTCTCCTCCGGATCAATGGATCCGTCCGGCCGGTAAGCAACTTCGCACGGCGCATAGCACATCATGCAGTGGTTTCCGAGCTTGTCGGAACCCCTGGTCAGGAGGAGGTCGGCCGGTTTCATTTCCGTATATGCACGGTAAAGGGTCTCCTCATCCATCGACTCCACCAATTGTTTCGTATCATCTCCGCCGGTCACCCATTTGTCGAGGCCTTCCGGAAGCCGGATGCCGCCGAGCGGCTGGAATCCATAGTTCGGCGCTACATAATTGGTAAATGTGGCCTTGTTGCTTCGCACGACGGACGCCAGCGCCCAGGTCGCCGCCGACGCGCAGGTATTTCCGAACATTGGAGAAATGTTCTCATAGTCCAGGCCGCGCATCCGGCCGTCTGAAAAATCATAGTATTCCAATGCCTGGAGGATCCCCATGTGGGCGCCGCAGTACGGCATGCCGCCGTAGCACCCCTCCGGAGAAAAAGTGTTCCGTCTCACTTTTTCCCCTTGCGGATAGGTGAGCTCGGCTGTTTTGTCCGGCGCCCACGGAAATGTCAATGAATCATACATTACCTTCACTGCCATTGCCCTGGCTTCATCCTCCGTCGCATCCAAAGGAAGAGTGTATACCGGTGCCTTGTCAAGATGTCCCTTGACCGGAGACAGGGTCTTTTCGGTCATTTTTTCCATGCTCATTTCTGAACTCCCCTCAATCCGCCTTCGGACCCGGTCGAAACCGGGTCCGTGCCTTTGAGACTGTTTAACAGTCCCCTGTTTCCGTCTTAGAAATCACAAATAGAACAACTGCCGAAAGCGCTTACTTCGCAGCCTCTTCCGTATAGATGATGCCTTCCGCCGTGCCGTCCGTGAAGATCACGTAACCGGCCGCGTAGATCGTCATCGATGCGTTGATGTTCTTTAACGTCAATGCCGTCACGTCGTTCGCGCCCTGGCCGCTCGACACGTACTTGTACACGCCGTCCGCGCCGTAGGTGAGTCCTGCCGCCGTTCCGAACAGGATGCCCTGCTCCTTCACCGTATAGCCCTCAGGAATGCTCCGGAGCGCCTCGAAGTACAGCGTCGTTCCGTCGCGTCTCGCCGTGATCATCGTCACCGTCGGTTCTGCCGCGGTATATGCGCTGTCGCCGTACACTGCGTAGATCGTCGTGTTCTCACGGTACCGGACGTTCGTCGACGCCGCCGTCGAAAGCACGTTTCCTAAAGCATCCGCATAGTACCGGAACGTCTTCGCTCCGTTCTCCGCGTTCAGGACCACGGAGTCATTGACGTTCACGTTCTCGAAGAGCTGATCGCCCGCCGCGTATGCCGTCCAGGTGTCCGGCGTGCCGGTCGCGCCCTCTTCGACGCCCGTCACCGTCAGCGTGTACGTGGCCGCGTCGTCCGCGTCATAGGTCGCGTTCACGTTTGCCGTCAGGGCCGTTCCGATCTTCGCCGTGAGCTCCGCCACCGTCGTTACGACCGTGCCGCCCACCGTCCAGCGTCCGTTCTTCTTGCCCGTCACCGCCGGGACCGTTGCAAAGTCCGCATCCGTCAGCTTGTTCTCTGCCGTGTCGGAGATCACTCTCGCCTTGTAGACCTGCTTGGTCGCCGTATAGAAGATGACGAGCGGCTCAGTGGCGCTTGCGACGTTCGCGGTCAGTTCCGTGTCGCCGCTCACCGTGAAGGTGTATACCGCGTCACGGCTCATCAGCTTGCCGCCGCCGTTGACCCAGCCTTCGAACGTGCCCGTGCCCGTGTAGCTTACCGTGACGTCCGTGCCGACCGCGTACTTCGTTCCGACAGTCGTTCCGCTGATCGTGTAATCGCTCGTTCCTTTCACCGTCACCGCAAAGCCGGTGGAAGGACCGTATTCGTAGAGCGCTTCGATCGTCTTCGCTGCCGTCGCCGTTCCGGTGTAGGTCTCGTCCGTGCTAAGTTCCGTCGTGCCTTCGTACCAGCCGAGGAGCCGGTATCCGGTCACTGCGGGAGCCGTCAGGGTGTAGGATGCGTTCTTCTTCACAGGACCGCCGCCCGTGACTGCCGCAACAGGCATGTCGCCGAGCTTGACGCGGGACGTGGTTTCAATGATCACGCCTTCCGCCACTTCGTACTTATATTCGGTCGTATCCGCCGTATCCGGGTTCGAGTACGTGCCCGGGATCTTCATCAGTCCTTCCTTCACGAGCGACGTCGGGGGCTCCACCGCATAGAAGCCACCGCTGAGTTCCGCGGTACAATTGGCCGGCGTCGGATAATAAACCGACTGGATGTATCCGCCGGTGACCTGAACACTCGTATCCGCGGCGACGCTGCCGCCACATCCGAGATAGCCGGAGACGCGTCCGCCGGAAACGGTGATGAGACCCTTGTAACAGGAGAGTGCCGCCGCCGTTCCGCCGGTCATTTCAATAAGGCTATCCTTGACAACGACCTGAGTGGACTCTTCGCCCGTGCCCACCGTACCGCCGGAGATGTAGATCTTGCCGGTCGCAGCCTGGGTCGCGACGTTATTGCCCAACGTCTTATCGGAGTCCGATACTTGTCCTTTTCCACCGATAAATGCCGTACCGCTCACGTTCAGCGTGCCGTTCACGGAAATGTTATAGCCGTTGCCGCTGTTCCTGTCCGCGTTCTTCACATAACCGTCCGAGATCGTGCCGCCGCTCATATTCAGCGTTGTCTTGCTATCCACATGGAAGTTCCCGCCGATTCCCCACGCGCTGGAGGTGGAGCCGTGTGAAATAACCTTGCCGCCCGTCACCGTGCCGCCGGTCATCGTAAATGAAACATTCGTGTCTCCCATGTGAACGTTACCGCCGGAGTTACCGACGCCTGTGCCTTCCGCGGTTCCGTTTGAGATCGTGCCGCCGCTCATGGTCACGGTGGAATTGGTATAGAACACGACGATGTTTCCGCCCTTGTTGGCCGCGCGTCCGTTCGTGATGGTGCCGGATTCAATGATGAGCTTTCCGGGCGCAGACGCGTTGCCTCCGACGTAAATATTTCCGCCTGAGCCTGAAGTCGCACGTCCGCCGTCGATCACTGCGCCGCTCACTGTGACCTTCGGGCCGCGCGCGTCCGAGGGAACCGTAGAACTCACGCTGATCTGCATATAGATGCTGCCGCCCGTCGGAGCCGTGCCGCCGGTGATGTTCGTACCGCTTCCGAGCGTCAGTTCCGCACCATAGTTCGTGCCTTTTACGAGGAAGTTGCCACCCTTCGCCGTCGCGGTTCCGCCGGAAACCGTACTATTCGTGACCGTCACCGTCACACCGGAATCCAATGAGAAGTTTCCGCCCGTCGATGCCGTTCCGCCGGTGACCGTCACTCCGTCAATAGTGAAAGTCCTGCCGGAAGTCGTCAGATAAATGTTGCCGCCGTCCTGCGTGGAAGAACCGTTCAGGACCTGAACGCCGGAGCCGATCGTTGCGTTACAGTAAAGCGCCAGGTTGCCGCCGGCCGCCCAAGCGGTTCCGCCGTTCACCACACCGTCTTCCACGACGGTCGAGCCACTCAGTGAAACCGACGTCGCTCCGGAGTTTGCGAAGATGTTTCCGCCGCAGGCATACTTTTTCGAGGCAGTATCCAGCGCCTGGCCTTCTGAAATCGTGGAATCCTCAATGCTGAGTGTTCCATATTCCATATAAATGTTCCCGCCGCGGGGATGTGCTGCCGCGGAGGCCGAATCGTTCTTCGCGATGCCGCCGGTGATCACGGCATCTTTGATCGTATGTTTTCCGTTTCCGATGAAGATGTTTCCGCCGCGCTCCGCCTGACCGCCGGAAATCGTGCCGCCGGTGATCTTAAGAAGCGGTCTGTAATCAGTTTCATCCGTCACGCCGCTCGGAAGTTCTCTCGACGCCGCAGCGTTGACGTAAATGTTTCCGCCGACATAGTTTCGCCCTGTGTCCGCGGTGTCATTGCCGAGTCTCGAACCGCCGGAGACCGTGCCGCCCTGCATGTAGAAGGAGCCATTCACGTAAATGTTCCGGCCGGGATGCTCTGCATCGCGGATAATGGTGCCGTCCTTCAGCGTGAAAATGCCGTTCTTATTCTTCGCATATCCGTTCATGGCGACATTGAATGAATTCGAAGCCGCGTTCCGGATGACGCCGCCTGACATCTCGCCGGTCGCCACAATGTTAATGAATAAGTTTTCGCCGTTCGCGCTGTTCTCGATCGTTCCGCCGGTCATAATGAACGTCTTGTTGATCCGGATGTTGCCGCCGTTCGTCTTCGCGTAGCCGCCGGTGATCGTACCGCCGGAAAGCCGGAACGTGCCGTAGCAGTAAACGTTACCGCCGTTGCCGCCCGCGCTGGTCTCCCGGACAACGCCGTTCGAGACCGTGCCGCCGGTCATATTGATCACGTTCGCGTAAATATTTCCGCCGAGATGGTCACTCTGCGAAGAACTCTTTACCTCGCCGCCGGTGATCGTGCCGCCGGAGATGTTCAGCGTGCCGGAGCAGTAGATGTTTCCGCCGCCCTTCTGCCCGGGCTTGTCCGTCAGCGAATTGTTGACCAGGCCGTTGCTCACGGTGCCGCCGTAGATATTGACCGTTCCTTCAGAATAAATACAGCCGCCCTGAGGATAACGGATGGTTCCGTTGGTCTCCGTAAAGGAAACGCCTTTTCCTCCGGTGATCGTGCCGCCGTAAAGTTTCAGGACGCTGCCGGAAACCGCGTAGATCAGGTGTCCGGAGCCCCTTAAAGAAGAACCGTTCCCGGAGAAAGTGCCGCCGTAGATCGTCAGTTTCGGATTCGTGCCGGAAAGCCAGAACAGCACGCCGCGCGTGCCATAGGAATAGGTCGCGTCTGCGATCGGCTTCATTTCGCCGGTTCCCTGGCAATCCGTGAACGTAATGTCGACGTTCGCGGTCCAGTAGTCCGCACCGTTACTCTGACCGGCATATGCTGTCATAATTCGGTATCCGGAAGCCGTCGTCGTAATGGTCTTACCATTGAAGCAGATGACGATCTTCTTGTTCCCCATGTCCGCGACACGCGGGTTCGATCCATCCGTTCCGACGTACCAGCTCTTCGTCGTGCTGTTGAACGTCACGTTGTTTTTCAGGTAGAAGTAATTGTACCCGTCCACCGTGCAGTCGCCGTACGTAGGCAGAGTCGTCGTGGACGTCCATTCCTGCCAGACCTGCGCATTGTCATGCATCGTGTGATCTCCCGCAGTCAGCGTACCAGTACCGCAGACGCAATGCGTGTGCTCGCCCTCTGCCTGCACGGTTTCGTGGCTGCCCCCGACAAAAAGAAGCACCGCAAATGCCGCTGCCAGAATAGTGAATAGCAAACTTTTCTTCATGATCCGGTTCCTTTCATTGTATACTGTCAAGAGGGTATAGTACCCCCTTATAACATCTCATATTAAAATTATCATATGGAAACAATTCCGTCAAGAAAAATACGGGAAACTATGCAAAAACGCAAAAAACGGAGCAGTAATTTGGCCTTCGGGGCTTGTGGAAGATCACCTGATCCATGTTGAATTTGTACAAGTCCGTGTCCGGTAAAGACACCACGATGGGTTCCAGTTTCATCTCTGCTCTTTCCGTTCCCGGTTTTAAATACTGCCGGTTTCTCGGCAGTTCTCGGCTTTCACCACCAGTTTTCTCAAACGGTCAAATTCGGAATGTATTGCTTCGTCCGTGAACTTTTTCCAGTTTTCCTCGTCTCCCGAAAGGAGCATTTCCCGAAGTTCCGACGCGGAGATCTCGACCGTTTTCGGGATCTCGAGTTCCGCGAGACCGATGCCGGACGGCCCGCTGAACCAGCTTTCTCTCCGGATCTCCTTGCCGGTGATGAACAGATCCGGCTTCCGGCCGAAGGCTTTTTCTGCCTCCTCGAGCACGTATTCGCCCCAGCGCGGCACATTGCCGACGTGGATGTCCGGAAGCGGAGCGATGACCACCTGATTCCCGTAGATCTTCTCGATGATCTCTTTCCGGACTTCATACGAAAACGGATTCTGCCACGTGCCGGATTCATTGGACGAGCCAATGAGGATGCCGACCTTTTCGCAGCATCCGAGGGCTTTCCCGATCATGTCCTCGTGTCCTAAATGAAGCATTTGGAACCGACCGACAAGAAGTCCGAACTCAAACGGTTTTTTCGCGCGGCTTTGCTCCGTCATTTTCCGGCCTCCCGGCGGCATCCCACTTCCTCGATCCCGGGATCGAACGCCGGCATCGGTTCCAACTTGAAGCGGGAATTTCGGTACATCCGGTCGATCTTCTCTTTTTTCTCCTTGTCTTCGATCACGCCTTCCCGGATGTAGCGGTCAAGTTCCGCATACGTGAAGCCGAAATTGTCTTCGTCCGTCTTTCCGGTGAGTCCGTCCGCCGGCGGTTTTTCAATGAGCTCCTCAGGAAGTCCGAGCACTCTGCCGACCGCCTTCACTTCCGCAGCCGTAAGGTGCGAACACGGACTGAAATCGCCGGCCGTATCACCGTAACGCGTCGAATAGCCGACCCAGTCTTCCGAAAGATTGCAGGTGTTCGCGACGCGTCCGTTGTGGCTTTGCGAAATCGCATACAAGGTCGCCATCCGGATCCTGGGCGGCAGATTGATCTCGCTCTGTCTCGAAAACTCGAAGGGGATCGATGCCCTCACCGCATCCACGGCCGGACCGACGTTCACGGTATATGAGCGGATGCCGAGGTGACGCACCAGAAGTTCCGAGTAAGAGATGTCCGATTGCTCATGGCAGGGCATCAATACGCCGATCACACGCTCTTTCCCGAGCGCTTCCGTAAGCAGCGCTGCAACGACCGAGCTGTCCTTGCCGCCCGAAACGCCGAGCACGGCATTGCATCCCTTCCCGTTCTTTTCAAAGAACTCACGGATCCACTGAACGCACTCGTCCTTGACCTTTTTCGCGTCAAACTCCATAGTTCACTCCTCTTTCCGCCCGCTTCCCGGGCCCGGGTCCTACTGCTTTTTCTTGACTCTCGATCCGAAGTCGCTCATGGCTTCGGAGATCTTGATCCCCTGCGGACAGACCTGCTCACAGCTTCGGCAGCCAAGACAAGCCGTCGGCCACTTCTCTTCCGGAAGGGACCTGAGCACCATCGGCGCAATGAATCCGCCCCCGCTCACCGTCTGCTCATTGTACAGGGAAATCAGCAGCGGAATGTCCAGTTCCATCGGACAATAGTCGGTGCAGTACCGGCAGCCCGTGCACGGCAGCGTCTTCTTCGACAGCATATCGTCGGCAATGCCCGTCAGTACCGCCCATTCGTTCTCATCAAGCGGCGCGTCCGTCTCGAACGTCGCAATGTTTTCTTTCAGTTGCTGAAGGTCCGACATTCCCGAAAGGATGACGGTCGCCTCCGGAATGGTCTGCAAAAAGCGGAAGCACCAGCCGACGTCCGTCTCTTCCGGACGGAGCGCCCGGAGTTTCTCCTCATATTCCACCTCGAACGGTATGAGTTTTCCGCCGCGGAGCGGCTCCATGACCCAGAGCGGAATGCCGTACTCTCTCAGAAGATCCACCTTTTCCTTCGCTTTCTGCAGTTTCCAGTCGAGGAAATTCACCTGCAGCTGGCAGAACTCCACGTCTTCCCCGTAGGCCTCCAGAAACCGCTTCAGGACTTCATACCGGCCGTGGCAGGAAAAGCCGAGATGCCGGATCCGCCCGTTTTTCTTCTGCTCCATGAGATAATCGCGCACGCCGTATTCCGGATTCAGATAGGAATCGACGTTCATCTCATTGACGTTGTGGAAAAGATAGAAATCGAAATAGTCGACCTGACACTTCTCCAACTGTTTCTCAAAAGTCTCTTCGACCCGCGTGAAGAAGGAAACGTCAAACCCCGGGAACTTCGACGCGAGATAGAAACTCTCTCTCGGATAATCGGAGAGCGTCTCGCCGATCACGATTTCCGAATTCCCGCCGTGATAACTCCAGGCGGTGTCGTAATAATTGATCCCGTGCGCCATCGCGTAGGCGACCATTTCCTTCACTGCCTCGCGGTCGATTTCCTTGTTGTCCCCGTTCACGACGGGGAGACGCATACATCCGAGTCCTAAATTGGACAATTCCATCCCTTGAAATGAGCGATAAATCATTGTTGCCTCCGTTCTGATTTCAAGCCGCCCTTAAAAGAACTTCACCGTTTTCTCCAATTCCTTTCTCGGCCGAAGGGGCGGGTCTAAAGCCCGCTTGCCGACGGCAATGACTGAAACGATCGTTTCCTCTTCCGGGATCGAAAGCGTCTCCCGGATGAAGTCCACGTTCCGGAGTCCCATGATGAGCGTGTCAAAGCCTGCGTTTCTCGCAGCCAGCACAAGATAGGCATCGTGCAGTCCGAGATCGTACGTGCCCCACCCGTTTCCGAGTTCCGTCTGCGGCTTTCCGTCTGCAAATCCGACGGTATCCCGGACAAACGTCGTTACAATATACGCAGAGGCCTTCTCCGTGCTGTTCTGATTGTAGCCCGGCAATGCCCCTTCCCGGAACGCCGCAACTTTTTCGGGGCTTTCCACAACGTAGCACCGTGACGCCTGCATGTTCTTCCACGAGGGCGCCATCGTCGCGTCCTTCACGATCCCGAGGAGTTCCTCATGTGTGATCTCCGCCTCCCGGTAAGCCCGAACGCTTCTCCGTTCTTTGATGAGCGTACTGAATTCCATCACTTTCCTCCTTGTCTGTTCCGATCCCTTCCGCCATGCCGGCCAAAACACCGGTTTACGGTTTCCACGTCTGATTCTTGTCATCCACAAAGAATGAGACCACTTGCTCCTCCGTCAGCCATTCTTCGGAAGTCAGCGAATAACTGAAACTCCGGTATAAGCGTGCGGCAATGGTAATGGATCCCTCTGTACCTTCCGGCGGATTTTCATGCGGCCACGGTCCGCCGCTTTGCGTCTCCGGACAAAAACCTTTCGACACCGGTCCGCCGAGCCCGAAAAAGCCGGTCAGTTTCCGCGTTTCATCGCCGCTGATATTGCCGTATCCCCGGCCTTTCCGCAACCGGTACAATTCCGCTCCGTCACGGACAAAAATGACCTCGAGGACGGATTGCTCATACGTCCGGTAAACTTTTTCAAGATCAAGCTCCGGGATCGTAAACGTAAACCCGACGGCCGCCTCCGCTTCCTCCAACGATGCGTGCTCGATCCAGGGATCTTCACATTCGCCGAGAGGCAAAGGTGCCGGTCCGGTGACGTACTTGTCGATCTTCTGGTCCGGATACGCAGTATACTCCCGGCGAACGGTCACGACCTGATCTTCCTCGGCAATGGCCTCCATCAGTTTCCAGACTTCTTCATCCGAAAGCGTTTTTCCGGTGCTGCCCGCAAAAAGACTCGGCGCGTTATACACCCGCTCCAGCCCGTATTTCTTCTGGATGGGTTCCACGACGTCCCACATCTCCATTCCCGGAAAATTCCCGTCGTCAGGACTGTACAAGCCGATGTAGATCAGCTGATCCGCCGGGACGTCCTCATATATCAGCTTCGCCTTTTCCGTTTCTTCCGTCGGCACGCTTTCCGCCTGTTTTTCCGTGCATCCGGACAGCAGGCCGGAAATCAATAAAACGGCAAGCAGAACATAGATGATTTTTGACCTTAACATATTCTCCCCCCCGTCTGTGAAACGGAGCCGTCACCCGGGACAATGTCCCTTGCAACAGCTCCGTTCGTTCGCGCCTTTCGGCGCTCCTTATTACTTTTTCAGGTTCGGACAATGCGAAATGATGAAATCCTTTACGAATTCAAAATCCTCTTTCGCCGCATACACTTGATTGTGGTTCAGAGGCGCATTGACCTTGATCGTGTGGAAGGCCGGCCGGGCCTTGACTTTTCGCACCTTCGAGAAATCCGAATACATCTCCGTCCGCTGCGAATTCATGCCGGCTCCGATCGTGGAAAGGCTTCCTCTGGCAATGCCGATCAGCGTGACCGCTTCCCCGAGCTTCTGCGCTTTCTTCGCCTGCGCCGGGATCTGCGCATGATTCACGCCCGCTTCATCCATCTCAAACGCAACGATATACTTTCCGCGCATCATTGCCGCATAGATGAGATAGCTGATCCCGACGATCGCCGTCATGCCGAGCAGGATGTAGCCGAAAATCTTCAGCCCGCTCCAAAGCCGCTCCGGAAACTCTTCCGGCCAGCTGATCAGATCCGCGATGATCATCACCGCAAAAATGCCGAGCATGACGAAGAAGAAGATTTTCCAGATCAGGAAGAAAATCCCGGGATTCTTAAAAAGATTCAATTCGTAGATCCAGCGGAACTTGCCGTCTTCGTACTTTTGGACCCGGTATCCGATGAAGTCCTGTTCCTGCAGCTGTTCCTGCCCTTCCACCTGAGTCTTTTCTTCCATGGCCGAATTGCCCGCCTCTTAGAAGTCCACGAGGCAGTCCGGGTCGCCGGCGTGCTGTCCGCCGGGGCTCGCCGTGACGATGTCGGTCACTTCGATTTCCACCACTTCAAGTTCAGGAAGTTCGTACTCTCTCTTCATTGTTCGTCCCCCCTTAGTCCAATGCCGCAAACGCCGCAGCGCTTACGCCGTAATTATAGAGCGCATCCACGAATGCATTGCCGCCCTTACGCGTGCAATACGTGTACACACTGTAGGTGATCGTCGCAATCGGATTTCCGTCACGGATCGCCTTGAAGGTCATCACCGTGCCGTAGTCCATCGGCGCAATGCCGTCGGTGCAGAGATAACCGCCGTCCAGCGTCATCGCAACCGGAGTGCCATCGCCCATCTGCATCGTGAACGTCGTCTCACCGTCCTTGTCCTTGTCCGTATAGAGCACGCGGACCCAGTTCTGGTTCTCATGGATCACGTTCACGTTCTTGAAATAGCCGTGTTCCGCCGCGACCGCATCCGCCTGCGACGTGATGTTCGGCGTCATCGTCAATGCGTTCTCGGTCGAGGTTCTGCCGCTGCCCGTGTAGGAAGCATCCACGATCAGCTTGTCCGTATTGTGTTCGAACTTGATCTGCGCTTCTCTGCCGTAGACCAGAAGGTCGTCGATCAGGGCATCCATCGCCGCTTTCTTGTCTGCCGAATATGCAGCATATTCCGCCGAGCCCGGGATCGCATCCAGATAGCTCTTCAGCGTGAACGTCTTGCTGTCGAGTTCCGTCCCGTCCGCCGCCTGCAACGAAGCCACGATCTCATCGTTCATCTGCGACGGAATGACGCCGTCATAAGAGAACTTGTACTTGCCATCCGCTTCCGGAGCTGCCGGCAATGCGATCGTCTTCTCATCCGTGCCGTCGATCGTCACGACCATCTTCGCGCCCGGATACTTCGTCGCGTCGATGTCCGCATAAATGTTCACGGTCAGGTCTGCCTTCAGTTCCGCGTTCCGACCGGTGATGGTGGGAGCGGAAGCGAGTTTATAGAACTGGACATTATAGTAAGCTGTGCCAGCTGTTTTACCGGTATAGCAGGCGAATCTGGGGCTACCCACGTTCCACCAAATCTGTCGTGCCTCATCCGCCGCGTTCAGGATCGTGGCATTTCCGTCATCGTCGATCGTCACTTTCCAAGAAGTATTGATGCTCTTCTCTTCCGCAACATTCAGCGAATTCCCGCTGGTCCATGTTAAATAGCCATCATCCGACAGGAACGCAAACGTGTCTCCTTCAGAACCTGCTTCTACTGTCAGCTTCATAAGGCCGGCCGGCGAATCGGTATATCCGGTACCAACGCCATACTTCGTTGACGTTGTGGAAATTGCGGAAAGTTCCATCAGGGCATCTTTGCTAATCAGCACCACTTCATCGCCAATGAACAGCCGATTAAACGTTGCACCGCAATCATCACAGATTCCGTCGTTATTCGCGTCCGTATGAATGCCGGTCGCTGGAAGGGTCGCTACCGTCCGCACATATCCGCAAACCGTGCAAGTCTTGATTTGACTGCCCTCCTGAACGCATGTTGCAGGAATGGTCTCAACTTCTCCGTACGTGCAATCTTCCTGAACGCTGACCGACTCACATAATCCATCGCTATTGGCGCAAATCAACGTGTGCTTTCCATTCGTCCCGACGTTGTGATCCCATGAATAATTGTGCACATGGATCGTGTTATCGGTAAATGCAAGCAATTCACAGCTCTTGTTGAACTCAATCGTACCATTGTAGTTCTTTATTGTTCCGCGAACCATGATATCGTCGCCAACGGCAAGAATCGGAATCGCATCACTCATTCCTGCCACTGAAGACGCCTTTAACTGATAACACTGAATAATATTCGGCTCGTCTGCTCCGGTAACTGCCATATTAACAGTGATGTCCCCGAACTGTGCATTATAGGCGGTTACCACTTCGGTAATTCTACCACTGAGAATGTACGTGCCCGTGAGAGAAGCCCCCTGTTCCAATGCATAGGCTCTCCTGACAACGCTCTCTGCGCTCTCCACTTCCGCGTGGCAAACATCACAATATCCGTCATTATCACCATCCACGTGAATACCGGTCGCGGGAATCGCTTCCGTCATGGTCTCATTGCATTCGGTACACGTATAAGTCTTTACGCCCTCTGCTCCGCAGGTCGGTTCCGTCGTTACCACACCATCATTCCAAGTATGAGTATGCGAACTCGTCGACCGCAATACATAAAGATCTTGCGCAAACAGTTCTTCCGTGATGGTCTTGTATCCAGACCAATACGAATTGGATTTATACCATTCCATGTAAACGTTTCTGCCGACATTCAAAATATATACGGCATTCTCAGTCGCAGAATTGCTAATCGTCCAGATATTGTTGACTTCATTCCACTGAAAGCTGGAATAAGAAGTGCCCATGGACAGTTTTCCATCTGTTCCGTGGGTAAATTCAATTCCCGAAGGAAGCACCGACACCGTAAAGATCAGGTCGTCGGAAGGATCGATCAATTGTCCGTTGCTCGGAGAAACGGAAACACCTTTATTGTAATTCCCGGATTTTTCCGAGGAAAGAGCTATCGAATTGGCGTGGTTGACAATGACAACCTGATCTCCTTCCTGAAGACTCGTGACCAACGTGAAAACTTGCTGCTCCGGCATATCCGCACCGCAGTTATCGCATACGTCGTCTCCATCCTCATCGACATGGACACCGGTCGGCTCGATCGTTTCCGTATAGGAATAACCGCACAACGAACAGGTGTAAGTCATTACACCGGAATGAATGCAATCCGCAGCCGTCGTCGGGACGCCTTCGCCATAAGTACAGGAACCCGTCTCTTTAGAGTTCGGCAGCGTGCAGCCGGACGCTGTGCAGGTTCTGCTGTGCGTGCCGTCATTGTTGCTGGTCCATGAACCAAAAGAATGTGCGTGGGTAGAACTGCCGGATTCTACAAGTTTGTACAACTGAATGGATTTCTGCTGTGTATACGTTGCAGATTTGTAATAACGGAACCGAGTCTGATTCGATGCCGCATTATATCTCAAGTACGCGCCGCCGCTGGATTTAACATCTGCATTGCCGTCATTATCAATGCTCAGCGTATTCGTAAGTGCGGTATTACTTGATGTCAACCCGTTTGAGTTTGAAGCGTTTCCAATAAACTTTCCACTGGCACTTTTGATCGTTCCCGCAGTCGTATCAATGGTAAACGTGTCGTTCAAATCCGCAAGTGCAATAGTGCTATTGCTGACCGTAACGGCTATCGTATTGCCAACTGCATCCAAGGACGAAAGCGATCCTTTAAAAGCAACGCTTTCCTCCTCGTAAACAATCAGATACGTGCCGCTCGTTAAGTCAGCGCTGCTCGTCACTTTATTGAACGTATACGTCGTATCCGCCTTACTGACGATGCTGCCGCCCGGGATCAGGCCCAGCACCATCACCAACGTGAGAATGAAGCTTAACAGTTTTCTCCTCATTTTTTCTTCTCCTTTTTCGGATAAATGTAAACGGTCATTCGCTAAAACGACCTATAAACCCATATTCAGTGTAATAATATCACAAGCCCGTTTCAAATGCAACGGTATTTTATTATATTAAGAGAAATAAAAGGCGGGCTGACTGCTTCGGTCAGCCCGCTTGATCGGGTCGTTTTTCTCTCCGCCAATGCCCTGCGGCAAGGAGCTACATTGCTCAGTTTACTCTTCGCCGTCCAGCATCCTTTTCGCCTGCATCAGCACCGGCAGTTCCCGGTTCCGGATCAGCCGGCCGAGGCGCGAATCCGCGCATTTTTCGTATTCATTGACCGCTTCTTCGTACGTCAGTTTCAGCGTCGAAAGATGGTAGTCGTTGACTTCCTCCTCGGTGAGGTGCTTTTCGCCGAAGGACTTGACGCGGCAAAGGAAGTAGTGATTCAGATTGCGGCGGTGGATCAGGTTGTAATAGTCGCGGACCAAGCCGATCTTTCCGATGAGTTCCGCCTCGATGCCGAGTTCTTCCCGGACCTCGCGGATCACCGCGTCTTCCGGCGTTTCGCCTTGTTCCACGCCCCCGCCCGAGGTCTCAATCAACGTCGACCTGCCGAAAGAGTCGTCCCGTTCCGCGTGCGCGAAATAGAAGTTCCCTTTGCCGTCCGTAACGATCGCGCGGGCAATGCTCCGCTCGTGATCCGTATACGTGAACGGCCATTCATTGTCCCAGCATTCCAGGGAAAGCGGCGCGGCAATGCCTTTGATCCCCTTCAGTTCCTGCAGCATTTCCACGTACTTGTCCGCCATCTCTTCCGCCGTGCCGATCTTCGTCCGCGCACAGTTCCGCTCGTAGCTGTCTTTGCAGGTGTTCGAGGACGGCATGTAGGAATTCGAGCCGCAGGAGTAGGCCTTCACGAAGGTCATCGGGAAGGGGGAATGCGCCTTGACGAAGAGCTGCGTCGTATTGAAGAGTTCGCAGGGCGCGGTCACGAAACCGACGTCGCCGATCCGGAGCGCGTTCATTTCGACCTCCAGCGTCGCCGGTTTCTTCGCCTTGCTGATGATGGCCTCGCACTGGTAGGGGCTGTTGAACTCGTATTTTTTCAGGAGTTCTTTCACTTCCGGCGTCTGTCCTCCTTTTTCCTGGAAAAGTTCCCAGACTTCCTTCGCTTCCGGCAGACGGTAGTCCATCGAATGATCCGCGTCCGCGATCTTGATGTGCTTCAAGAGCCGTACCTCGTTCGATTCGGACGGCACAAGTTTCGACATGCAGATCTTCTTCACATAAGAGGAAAGTACGAACGAATAGGCCTCCGGGTAGCGGTTGGCGTACGTCAGGCCGTAAATGCCTTCTTCAAAGATCCGCGTTGACGGATTCAGGTTGCCGGCCGCGCCCTGATAATACACGCAATGCGTGTTCGGCAGCAGTTCCTCGACCATCCGGCAGGTCACGCCCGGGAAATCCGAGGACATCTCGGTCCGGAACATGCCGAGCTCGTTCCGGCCGTGCGACATGATCGTCGCGTGCGCCTGGAAATTGACGAGCAGGATGTCGTCCGCGTCTTCGCGGGATAATTTCATCACCTGAAGTTCGTGATCCGCCTCTTCCTCGTGCCGCGCATAGAACCAATGCTCCTCATCCGAGGAATACTTCGAGCCGTAATTGTCGCCCACGTCGACGAGGTCCGCCTCCGTCCAGCAGCCTTTCTTTTCGATCGGCGCCATCTTGTAATGCTTGCAGAAATTAAGCCAGGCGCCCTCGTGTCCGGCCGGCATATGGCCGTAAGATAATGTCGCGGGCAGCATATCCGCCACCGCCCGCTTCACGCCGTCCGGCAGGATCGTGCAAAGATAGGTCTCATACGTTTCGATCTCCGGACAATCGCTGTAAATGTCCGGGCCGGAATGCGTGTGCGTGCCGCCCATCAGGAGTTTCCCCTCCGGGATCCCCGTTTTCTCGGAGATCACCTGCCGGAAGAGATCCCGGTGTCCGTTCTTCACGTTGATCCAGTCGAAAGTCATGAGGACGGCCTCCGGCTCGGGGCCGTTGCCGAGTGCCACGATGTTTGCGTAGAGACGGTCCCGAATGACGGAAGCCCGGCGCTTCAGAGAAGCGCCGAGCCCTTCGAGCGGAATGCCGCCGTGTTTCGGTGTGATGTCCAGCCGGTAAAAACCGGCATAAATCATTTGATCAGTCATGTTTATTCCGCCACCATTTCAATGTCGTCACCGTTCGCCCGGAGTACGTATCCGGTCCGCTTTAAGACGAAGCGGTCCAGATAGGCCGCGCCGTTCTTGACGACCGTGCCCTCTGCCGACACATACAGGCCGATCGACGACTGCGCCGTGAGCGAACTCACTTCCAAGTTCGGTTTATAGCTGCCGCTGTTCGTGAGCGTAAGGCCGGTCATCGTATCCGTTCCGATCTTCACGGTTCCCTTCAGGACGGTGCTCTTCGAATTCATAATCTGAATACTGCCTTCGATCGTCGTATCCTGCAAGGTCAGCGTGGTGCCCGGCGCATTCAGGTGGACGTCCCGTTTCTGCGATTCGGAAGCGGTGCCGCCCTTGATCGTGACCGTATCGAACGTTACCGTATACACTTCGGAAGCGGTGTTATACGTGATGCAGATGTTGCCGCCGCTTGAGTTGCTCGTGGAATTGTACCCGGCAATGCCGTTCTCGATCACGGAATGGTCGATCGTCAGCGTTTTGTTGGAACCGAGCGCATAGATGTTGCCGCCGCTGCCCGATGCCTTTCCGCCGTCAAAATGCGCGTAGGAAATGCTGGCGTTTCCGAGGGTGAACAGGTTGCCGCCCGTCGATCCGGCCGTCTCGCCGTTCAGGATCTCGACCGGAGAGGCTTCCGTGCCGAGGATCGTCAGCCGGCCGAGTGCGGTGATGTAAATGTTTCCGCCCTGTTTCGCCTTACCGCCGGAGATCTCGCCGCCGTAGAGGAATACCTTGCCGTCCGCGGAGATGTTGCCGCCCACGGCCTTGCCGGTCGAGGAGCTCGTCTTCGGAAGGACCTGGCCGCCAGAGATCTTGCCGCCGTAGATCGTGACCGTCGCATTCGTGTCCGCGTAGATGCCGCCGTAGCTGTTCTTCGTATCGGTATTCAGCGTGCCGAATTTCATCTCGCCGCCGTACATCGTGAACTTCGCAGTGGAGTACAGACGCACCATGTGCCCGTAAATGTTGCTCGTCGAAGCGGCGAACGAAATCGCGGACGCGTCAAACGAGCCGTTGTAGACCGTCAGTTCGTTCCCGCTCCCGCCGAGGAACGCGATCGAAGGAAGCGTTCCGGTCTTCGTCATCTTCACGCTGCCTCCCGCATCCTTCGGGTCGGTGATGATGACCTTCAAATTGGTCGTGTAACCGCTGGATTTCTGCGAATTCAGGAAGACCGTCTTCTCACTCGTCACTTCATAGCCGTTCAGGTTGAGGTAGATGACCCTGCCGTCCATGCTGTCCGCGTAGGTACTGTCGCTCTTTAAGCCCGGCCGCCACTCAGCAGCGAGGTTCACGTTTCCGGTCAGATAATAGTAGTTGTCGCCGGCTTCGAGGTCGTCGTACTGCGGCAATGCAGTCCCCGAAGTCCAGGGCTTCCACTCGACTTCCGTCGCAGTGTACTTCGAGCCGTCCGGGAATTCATGACCGTCCTCGATCGTGCCGCCGGAA
>JAEEGL016496353.1_pt1 | contig 30881 bp, 32 predicted proteins | sample 9134231 | NCBI WGS metagenome assembly JAEEGL01 (sample SAMN16246548, study PRJNA631951) | gut metagenome | biome: gut microbiome; feature: rumen; material: fiber-attached | host: Bos | place: Iran: Karaj | collected 2018-10
AGAAGCCAAGAATCAAGAAGGTCTTCACGTTAGAGCCTTTCACTAGTGTGAAGGAAATCTTTGTCGTTCCTGCCTATATGGACTCTGTCGAGGACGTGAAGAATATGGATTTGGATAATGAGTCGAAGGAGGCCGCTCTGCGTCTGGCTGAAGAGGCACAGGAGCTGGAGGAAGAAGGCGTTGAGAGCGACGGAATGAAGGAGATGAAGGAGCTTCCAGAGTGGGTGTTCGACAATGTGCACAACGCGGATGAGGCAGCAGCTTTCATCAAGAACTACAACAAGCAGAATAAGATTCACGGAAGCCGTATTCCTCAGGACGAGGAGGGTCTAAAGCTCCGTCTGCTAACCATCTACGATGAGACGAAAAAGAAAACAAGTAACGAAAACAACGAAGAATAATTATGCAAGAAAAGAAACCTACAAATGCACAGTTACAGAAGCGTCTCAAGAACGCTGTGCTGCACGTTGACAAGACAAAGGCGTATCGCGCCGTTATGTTCGCTGACCGCAATCTGAAGATTGAGATTGAGGACGATATTGCAATCGTGAGTCGTCTGTCGTACAGTCTCTGCTTCAACAAGGTCGTTGCTGGTGGATACTCTCGTATCTACATGGTACTCGCTAATATCGTAGACATGGTACAGCGCTATGACTGTACAAAAGAGAGCGAGAAGGTCGGAAAGTATATTTCTTACTGGAAGCTCTGGGATGCTGTTCGCGAGAAGGAAGCCCAGCAGGGAGACCTCGGCGTATTCACTGTGTTTAGCTGCTGGTTCGATGTGCTCCAGTCTACACTGTTCCTGTGCCCAGAGAGAAACGACGAGATGTTCGCGCTCAACTCAATCTATGTGCTTAACACGTACGTACACGAAGTCCTGTCAAAGCCTTACGATAAGGATATGACCAACAAGGAACTCTCTATTGAGATTTCTAAGCTGTTCAATCAGTATATCGCAGAGATGGGCGAGGAACAGGTTGTTCTCCATAAGGAGACAAAGGAGGAGCAGGAGCAGGCTATTGCAGACGCTATGGCTGCTGATGAAGTTGAACAAAATCTGGAGGAGCAGGCCGATGAAACTGAAGGTTAAGCTGGCTAGCGTATTGGCCTACCTGCCAAATAAGTCGGACGAAGGAGCAGCAGCATACGATTTGGCTGCTCCTGTAACCGTACAGCTGAAGCATGGTCGCCAGATTGTTGATTTAGGCTTCCAGATTGAGCTTCCTCATGGCTGCGGAGCGAATATCCAGCCCAGAAGCGGATTCTCTGCAAAGGGCTTCGAGGTCACTCTCGTTCCTCGTTTATGTTTCCCTTTCCTGCACGTTCACACCAAGCGCGTTGATGCAGATGTGATATTGGGTCTTGTAGACGAGAACTATCGAGACAATGTTGGTGTCATCATCAAGAGTCGATACAGAAACATCTTCTACAAGGCGTATATCGCCCGTGGTACTCGTATCGCCCAGATGCGTATCTCGTCTATCCCACAAACTGAGATTGAACAGGTTGACGAGCTTGATATGTCAAATAACCGTGGTGGCGGTTTTGGCCACTCTGGTACAAAATCCAACAAATAATGGGCGAGCAGTACGAACTTTTAAGCGTGTCCGAGGTTGCCAGACTTGAAAAAAAGTCAATTCAGACAATTTACAACCACATTCGTTTCGGCATGTACGAGACGGTATACTTCAAGCGAGGTTCTAAGATGCGCGGAATGTTAATCAAGTATCCAAAAGACAAAATAAAGTAATCATGGTAAGTAAGTCAGCGGAATATTATCGCACCCATCCAAAGGCTCGCGAGAAGAAAAAGAAGTACGACACTGAGTTCGAGAAGAAGCCAGAACAGGTGAAGAAGCGCGTTGAGCTGAAGCGTGAGAATCGCGAGCACGACGAAAAGTATGGCAAGGCTTCACGAAAGGGTAAGGACTTGTCTCACACCTCAAGGGGGCTTGTATATAAGCCTTCGTCTGTAAACAGAGGCTCTAAGTCTGATTCTGCGGGCGACAGACGTGCCCGTGGTGGTAAGAAAAAGAAATGAAATGACACAAGAAGTGTTTGTGAGGAAATGTAAGGAGAAGTATGGAAATGACTTCGACTATTCAATGATAAGTTACAGCGGACTAAAAAACAGAATTAAGGTTCGCTGTAACAAATGCGGAAACGTATTTGAAATCAGAGCAGACCATTTTTTGTACGAAAAAGCAGGAGGTTGCTGTCCGCAATGTCGTGCGAAAAAACTTCAAAAAAAATTTTCTCTGTCAAAGGAGGAGTTTGTAAATAGAGCAAAGTTTATTCATAATGACGATTATGATTATTCTAAAACGGAATATGTAAATATGCATAAACCAATAATTGTTACTTGCAAAAAACATGGGGATTTTTTAATACTACCTATGGAACATTTAAAAGGAACAAGATGCCCCGAATGCTCCCGTGAATTAGGCATACAATCCTCTCTTACAGACGATGAAAGAAGAGAAATTTTTATAAAAAAAGCAAAAGAAATTCATTTCGATAAAAATTATGATTATTCTCTAGTTAAATATGTGAATGCAAAAACAAATGTTGAAATTATATGCCCTACACATGGCTCGTTTTTTCAAAAACCAACAACACATTTGCAAGGACATGGGTGTAGTATGTGCAAACGTTCGTTGGGAGAAGAAAAGGTTGAAAAAATACTCAAAAAAAATGGCGTGGCGTTCGTAAAACAATATAAGATAGAAAACGAATCGTCATTTTGTAAGAACAAGCATTTGTATGTAGATTTTTTTCTGCCAGATAGAAATATCTTTATAGAGTATAATGGTCAACAGCATTATAGAAAGATGGGCTATTTTGGCGGTAAGCAAAAACTTGAAGAGACCCAAAAACGTGATGCAGCATTGCGTGAATATTGCGACAAGCATAAGATTAGTCTCATCGAAATACCGTATTGGGAATACGCTAATATTGAAACTTTACTAAAAAATCGTTCTAACTTATGACAAGGAAACGAAAAGGTAAGATTAAATTCCGACAGACATTTGCATTGGTTGGTACAACCAAAAAGAACAATGCAGGCAGCGTCGGTCATCCTACATTGCTCAACAACGCTGCAAACATCAAAGTTAGTATTAAACGTAAAACATAAAACAATGGCAACTTTATTTAGAAAGATTCTTATACGAAGTGGCAAAGTTATTCCGTTTGTGTTAGCGTTCATTGTTGCTTTCGGTTATATCGAAAGTGCATACGCCATCTACATGGAACTGTTTGAAGAATGCGAAGATGGCAGCGTAATACTTTATACCCCAATAAGCAACTATATCGGTAGCGTTATTTACATCGACTGGCTTGATGTATTTTTGCTTTATATTTTAGGCATCGCTTTGGAGTTCTGTAAGTACAATTTTAGAGCCGTACATTATTTATTGCTTAATTTAGCCGTTAGAACGCTTGTAGAATACTTTTACATCGAAAGTGGTATAATTGTAGGCATTGCAAGTTTTATGGCGTTGTGCGGCTTGTATTGCGTTTGTGTCGGAATAATTATTTTCTTAAAAAGTGCAAAATAATTTGGAAGATTGACATATTGTTGCTACCTTTGTAGCGCTTTCCTTTTAGAATCGTGTTTTGCGCCGTCGGTCATAATAGGCGCGGAGAGAATATAATGTTATAACAACTTGCCGAAATAGGCGACATGAAAGCTGAATGACCGCAGTGAGTAATGTCGTCTATTAGGTTTTTAACGGTCATAAAAATGTTACAAGCAAAAACGGAAAAGCAGCAGGAGCATGTGCTTGCTATTCTTGAAAAGAACAACCACGGATGTGTTATCGACAAAGATGAGAATGGTCTTTATCTCGACGACTTTATTACGTACGAGGAGATGGCCGCAATTGTGGATTATCTTCGTACGTCTACGGACAAGAAAAAAGACCTTTTTGAAGAGTGTTGGGTAGCTTACAGGCGAAAGGGTATAAAGCAGAAGGCAAGACAGTACTGGAATAAGCTTAATGAGTCTGATATGGAGATGGTTATGCCCCATATTAAGGCTTACACATCTTCGCGTGAGATTCAATACCAAAAGGACTTTGAGAGATACCTGCGCGACAAGGTATTCTTGGAGGTCGTGTATAACGGGAATAATCTTATTTACGACCCGACTAAGACTAATAATGGTCGGTCTGATAGCGGTATATATATGCCCGTGTGTGGTGGTCAGCTGAATTGGAACGAATACTATAAGGCATATCTGTATATGGGTTACTGGAGTGGAAGGATTTCGGATGGCTATACAGATGACAACCGTCCTGATGGTGCAACCGTTATGCTGAGTAATGGCCGTGGCAAGGTTGTATGGAATGCAAATGCTAAAGAGTGGAATAAGGTATGATTAATATAGACACTATACGCAAGTGGTGGAACGTATTCGTTGGAGCAGATGGCTTTACCGAAGTGCGTATCCTTGGTAAATTCACATACAGCGGCTACTTCAAGTCGCTAGATAACTTGCTTGAGGCTATTCAGCCGTATGCAGAGATGGATGACGAGCAAATCTATTTCGTCCTTAATGACATTGCTCCATCCTGCTATGGTCGCAAGCAGTGCGAGAAGTTCGTTAAGAACGCGAAGATTACGACAAACGACAGCGACATCGTATACAGACGTTGGGTTTTGTGTGATTTTGACCCTGTAAGGCGTTCTGGAACAAACGCTACAGACGAACAGCTTGGGTTCGCTCACCAGAAAGCACAGGCCGTATTCAGATTCCTGCGAGACAGAGGCTTTAGCGAACCAGTTATCTGTAAGAGCGGTAATGGATACCACTGCCTCTACCGCATAGATGCGCCTGCAACCGACGAGGTTACGGAGATTATAAAGGGCTTCTTTAAGTACATGGGGTCTCAGTTTACGGATGACAAGGTTGATTTCGATGAAAAGAACTTCAACGCTGCCAGAATCAGTAAGCTGTATGGAACGATGGCTAAGAAGGGTGCTAACATCGAGGAGATGCCGTGGCGTATGTCGGATATTGTATATGTTCCATCTACTCTCGAAGCTACGCCTATCGAAAAATTCAAGGAACTGGCCGACCTGCTGCCTAAAGAAGAGCCGAAGCAAGCTCCTGCAAGAAGACCATTCCAAGGTCAGCAGCAGTTTGATTTGCGCTCATGGCTGAATGAGCACGGAATCTCATACAAAGAGGAAAAGCAAGGAACAAGTGTACGATTTACACTTGAATATTGTCCTTGGGTAGATACTCATTCTGACAAAAAGAAGTGGGATAGCGCATTGTTCCTCGACCCAGACGGTAAGATTACCTTTAACTGTCATCACAGCCATTGTAAAAATAAGACTTGGCGTGACGTACGCCTGTTCTACGAACCAAATGCGTATGACCGCCCAGTATATCAGCCGCAGCCCTATCAGCCTCGTCAGTACGCGCCCCAGAAGCCTAAATACGAGATTAAGCAGGAGACACCAGAGTTGGGTAAGAAATGGCTACAGCTTACTGATATTGAGAAGGTTGACCTGTCCGCTATCCCTCGCATAAAGACAGGTTTTACGGAGCTTGACAGGCTGATACTCGGTCTTGCAGAATGTGAGCTGACCGTCCTGTCTGGAGGAAATGCGAGCGGAAAGACTTCGCTTCTCGATTCTATCATATTGAATGCGGTTGAACAGGATAATCCGACGGCTACATACTCTGGTGAGCTTCCAGCCCATATCTTCAAGTCTTGGCTTCAGATGGCGGCAGCAGGTAAATCAAACCTTAAGCCTTCGAAATACGGCGATGGAAAATTCTTCGTCCCGAACAATGTTGGAGAGAGAATAGACCGCTGGTTGACTGACAGGTTCTTCCTTTTCAATAATGAATATGGAAACTCTGTAGAAGAGGTTATACATGATATGGAGGAGCTTCTTGAGCTAGGTGTTAAGCTGTTTATCCTCGATAATATGATGTCTCTGGATTTGGAGGCTCTTGAAGGTGGTAATACCAATGTAAAACAGAAGAGTCTCATCGTCAGGCTGAAGGAATTCGCAAAGAATAACAGGGTTCACGTAATCGTTGTGGCACACCCAAGGAAGTCATCGGCATTCCTCCGTAAGAACGATATTAGTGGTACTGGCGACATTACCAACGTTGCTGACAACGTACTAATCGTGCACCGTGTCAATCAGGACTTTTTTAAGGCAGGAGCAGAGTTCTACGGACAGGCCGAGATTATGAGGTTTCAGGGGTACGGAAACGTCATAGAGATAGCGAAGAACCGTATGTACGGAGTCTGTGATGTCCTTGTCGGGCTCCACTATGAGATTGAGAGCCGCAGATTCAAGAATACAGACTACGAGAATATCCGCTATGGATGGGAGGCCGAGCCAGAACAGATGAGTTATTGGAATGAGCCAGAACGCCGCGAAGTATATGTAGAGGGAGAGCCAGACATGCCTTTTGCTCAATATCAAGGCGAAGACGCCCCTCCATTTTAAACAAAATGTGAAGATATGGAAAAAGAAAAAAATGGCGAAGTAAATGCCAACAAGTTACTGGAGTTGTGTAGCGATTTTGAAGCCAACCGAGATTCGCTACTTGGGATATACGCGTGTGGTACTAACAACGGCGGGTATTATGTAGTTGGAGAGGCTTGGAAGTTCGTGGAGGGATTCTATAATATCCTTGAGCGCGGCCTGCGTCCAGATGCGGAGCAGCATATCCAGTGCGTTGCTCAAGCTATCGTAGCGGGCGTACAGAAACTCATTAGTCGCAACACTCCGTCTGCTCATGCTTTCGTTGATGCAATATCTTCTAATGACGAAGATGAGGAGGATGACGAACTGGACTTGAGTAGTGCACAGTGTATGAACTGTGCGGATTTGGTTGAATGTCTGACTAAATCTTTTGCCAATATCGGCATTGATGTAGACATCAAGATTAAGCGCGACAGGCGGAAGTTTTTGGTAGGAGGAAGCGATATTGCGTCTTGATTATGGAGAATAGCATATCAATCTGCTGTAAGACGGACTGTCCGCACCGACTGGAGTGCGCTAAATTCGCTAGGGCTATGGACGTCAATGCAGGGAAAATAGTCAGTGGTTATTATATTATTGAAAAGTGTGAATATGAGAAATGAAGTTAATGAGGAGGAGTTGCTGAAGGAGCTGGCTTCTATTCCCCGACATGAATTTGTCAAGAAGCTGGCTATTCGTAATACGGGGCACTTGTGCCTGCACTGCAAGTACAGGTTGAGAGGTAAGTCTGGCAGAAAGTGTTATTGTCTAGCTCAACCATCAAAACTGACAGCAAACGGGTATAAGTTAATTGCGGCTCACGACGAATCGTGCGGCCTGTTTCAAATAAAAATGTCGAAGTCATGGCAAAATTCTTAGTTCAAGGATATATCAGAAGCGTGAAATACCTACAGGATGCTTGCCTCGTTTTTGTCGATGAGTTCAAGCAGGGCTTTAAGCGTGGGAACGGCGAGGTGGTTGATGATAAGTATATCCAGTGGAAAATCGTCTTCAAGGGTTATTTTAAGAACTATATCAACAAGCACTTCTCGGACGGTATGCTGGTTGATATATATGCAGAGGTTCTTCCGTATGCAATAGAACACGACGAGATAGTTGATGGCTACAGTTGTATCGGGAAAACCATAGACAGAAGTTCTTATCCGAGGTCTGGAGCAAAACAGGAAATACGTATGGTGAAAGAGAGTCAGCTGCACTCAAATGCCCAGCCAGATTTGGACGGATATAATAAGCCAGATTTTTAAGTGTTATTCCAACAATAATTATTAATTCTAATTTAAAACAAAATGACAAAGAAAAATGAATTGAGTGTTGACGAACTGACCAAGGAGGTCTCTCGTCTGAAGTCGCAAATCGGAGGCTACAAAAAGGCTAACGAGAATTATCGTAAAAAAATCAAGGAGCTAACCAAGCTCTGCAACCACAATCGTGCCGTAGACATTGAGGGCGACCACATGTATGAGGAGAAACTGGCCGAACTTGAAAAGACCAAGAAAGAGCTTGGTGATGTTTCTCTGAAGATTGCAGCTTACAAGAGTTCCATTGAAACAAAGGACGGAGTTATTGAATCCCTGCAACAGAAATGCAGTAGTCTTGTTGTAACAAACAAAGAACTCGAAACCCATGTCACAGCTTTGGAAGAATTAATTGAGGAGGCCGAGGAAACTGTTGCAGAACTTCGCAAGCCTTGGTGGAAGAAACTGTTCTAGCTTCAGAAGCCCAAAAGACAAAGACCACTACCTTCACAGGCGGTGGTCTTCTTCCTCATAAAAACACAATATAAAGATTATGTATCAAAATGTAGTCGGTTCTGATTTGCAATGCAGCTCAATGGTGGTCAGTATGTAGCTGTCTTTGCCTCTGTTGAGTTTCTGGGCGGTCGGCTTGACTGGCTTCAGACAGATGACATTCGCCTGCTTTCCAGTGTATGCAGACTTGATATAAAAAGCACCGCTCTTACACATATAGCTGATGACGTTGTTGTATACGGTCTCTTCATTAATAGCAGATGACGTATATCGTCGTGATACAATGAATGTGAGCTTAAGGTCTACATTGGCTCTGCGGATGACATCGTTTCCCTGCCCGTCCTGTTCGGTCACGGTAATATCTTCCGTCCCATCCATCCACTGCTGCTTGAATACGTTTATTGCCTCTCCCAGTTCGTTGAAGCCGTCTATTGACAGGACTTTGACGCCAGCCCACTTTGTTGTCACGTCCTCCCAAGAACCAGATGCGCTTTTGCGCACAAAGTATTTTCCAGTTAAATCGTTGCTCATAATCCTATAGCTTTAAAGTTTTGTTGAATATCTTTACTTTTGGTGAGATGCAGAACGTGCCCCTCTCCACCTTGGACTTGTCACTGTACCTGTACACGACGACCTCGCACGTATCGTCAGCATCGTCAATAATCAGCTCAGATTCATCAAACAGGTACACTTGCACCGTGTTGTATCCTTCAAGTGTAAGATGCACACTTGATTTGTTACTAACATATAACACACTACATTTTGTTTCTGGAGTTGTTACGTCAACGTCGTCGCACCACATTAGATGCGTTGTGTCGGCATTGATTGTAATTGGCTCTTTTGCATCAACGTACATGCAGCTTGTGTAGCCTTCTACGCCATCAACATCTTTAAACAACTTGCCATTCACGTAATCGCCAAACTCTCTAAGACAATACTCTTTTGAAAGCCCAGCACCATTATAACAAAACGTGGCGAAGTGTGGCATCGCTTGTCTTGCCAAAACCAACCTCATCAATTTGTCTTTTTCTCCGTGGCAGTTTGACCACTTAGTATTCCATTCATTGCAGAGATTGGCAAGAATTGCGTTTTTTCTGTATTGTAGTAATTCGTCCATAATCAATCATTTATATCAACTGTGTATTTTATTAATGCTTTATAAACATTCTCTCTTATTTTTCCCTCGTTAAAATATATTGCAGCAACCTCCTTTATATGTGCTTCTTTTGCTGTCTTGTATGAGGCAAACGCTTCCTCTGGAGTATTATAACAGCCGAGGTTTGTGTCTTCTCCGAATTTCCTCAGATTTGCTCTATACCTTTTATTTTTTGTTTGCGATACACCTATAGGTAATTCACCTCTTGTAGTATCGTGTTTTATAATTAAGGTGTTTATTTGAGGAGGAACGAAGCAGCATGTCTGTGGACTATAAACCTTGTTTCCCTTAACGAGAATATCTTTGTCGAGATGATAACCCTCGATATAATTCTCATCAAACCACTTCTTGAAGTTAGAGAAATACAGCCATTCCTCGCAAACGCTACAGCCTTTATAGGAGCTGTAATCCTCCCTATTGCTGTAGCACCTTGTTATCATATACTTCCATACGGAATAAGAGACAAGTCTCCTTCCGTGTTTAGAAGTTGAGCCACTGTAATCGTTAAATGCAACTCCATACAGTTTTTTTCTTTTTTTGTAGTGTACGCCTCCACCTTGTCTTAGTTTTCCGCAGGTAGGGCATCCGTAAAGCAAATGGTTGTGTGGCGTTTGATAAAATACTCCATGTGTTCGACAAATAATTGGAATTTTGTAGTTCATTCCTCTAAATGTCGATTCTGTTACGAGTGAATAGTCAAATGTTTTTGCGTGTTTCTCCTTGAAAAGAAACAGCACTTCTTCTAAAGTTCTCTTTTTCCCCTTCATTTTATCTGTCTTAAAAATAAAGTCTGTCATTAAAGAAATGGAAGGGGCGACAGACATGCCCCTTATCGACTGGTGGCCAAACCAGCCTATCCATAGTGCAAAGATAAATATAATTCTAAACATATACAAATCCTTTTGGTTTTATTAACTTAAAAGTTCAACACGTATTCCGTTTCCAGCTGGCACAGTCCAGTTATCCATCATAGCGGCCATAGACTGCATCAGTATGTAGCTATTCTGTAGCTGTAGAAGCATCTGCGACATTACACCGAGCTGAATATCGAGGTCGAATCCAACGATTATGTCTCGAATTTGTGTCAGCAGGTCAGTATGCACGAACTGCTGTTGTGTATTGATGTTCCAATACGCCTCCAGCGCTCCTGCTTGGTCTTCTGTGATGCCAGATATTCCCTGCTGTAAAGCGCTCAGTTCTTTATCAGCGCCACTGCCGTATGCAATTCCGAGAGCACTATACAATGCCTTTAAATCCTCATCAATGGCTTCGCGTATAGACTTGTCGCCGATGAGGTCTTTAATACGCTGAAGCTCGTTCATTGTCACGCTAGCACCGCCTTCGCTTCTCTCATCTGTGACTTGGTCTACTGCGTCCCATATTTTTTGTAAACGGTTGGCAACGACTCTACTGGCAACAGATTTCATAATCATGTTGTCAATCATGTCGTCAAACTTTCCGTTCAAAGCAGCCATAGTATCCTCTCCAGCTCTCCAAGCATCTACCCAAGTACTAACGAACTCCTCAGCTGCATCCTTCACCTTGCTGCCAAGAAGTGTGGCTGCAATTTCGTCGGCCATCTCTTGTAGCTCAATCTGCAAGTCCTTGATGGAGCTTTCGAGTTCTTTGATACGGTCATCGTCCCTGTCCTTAGAGCGCTTTTCGCTTTCAAGTCGTTTCTGTCTCTGGAGTTCTCTCAGTTGAGCCGCCTTATTTGCCATCTCTTGTCGTCTGGCCTGTAGCTCGGCAGAACCCATCTCGGTCTCTACGGCACGCTCTAGGTCTTTGTATGCGAGTGACAGCTTGCGAACAACCTCAACAGACTTGTTGATTTCTGCATTAAGCTTCTTGGTCTTAGCAGAGCCTCCGCCAAAGATGCTTGCTATAGAATCACCGATACCAGCGAATACATTAACTACTCCGCCTACGACACCGAATACGTTTCCGCTAGTTGCGCTGTCAACAATCTGTGACATTGCCTGTCCAGTTTTTGAAAGGCCGTCAATAACACCATCAAGGTTGTGTCCCAGCAGTGTTTCGCCCTTACTTGCGTCTATGCCGAATAGAGAATTAAGGGTATCACGGAACTGTGCAATACCTTGTAGATTGTCTCCTATTATTTTTATTGTCGCGCCTATTGACGAAGCCTGTTGCTTAAATATCTTGCGCATTAAGTCGTAACTTTCTACGAGCTTATGTGCTGCGATAAGCTCTTTCTTTCGTGCTTCAAGATTTTTATCCTCGACGGCAAGTGCTGCGACCAATTGTCTGTAATAATCATTCTGAGTGTCGTTGTTGGCTTCCATTTGCTTCTTTTCTTCTTTCATGCCAGCAACAAGTTCCACCTGTTTATTGTATCTGTCTTGAGCAATAGAGAATTGGCGTTGCGCAGCCTTTCCAGAAGAGCCTATAGCCTTGGCGTATTCCTTCGCGTTCTTTAAAAGTCCCTTGAACGGGTTGCGCTTCATCAGTTGCTGCTCTATCTTTAAGTACTGGTCTGTAACCTGTTTCAGCTGCTCTGGAGTAAGAGTATTCAATTCACCTTTCAGTTCTTCCAGTTTAGAGTGGATAGCCTCAAGAGTCTTGGTTGAAGCATACTCAAGATTCTCAAACATTGTAATGTACAGTGTTGAGTTCTTAAACTCCTCCCATTTCGCTTGCCCCTTCTCTCTGTCAGCACCTGTATTGATAGCATTCAGTTTTGCCTTGTATTCCTGCGACCTCTTCATCTCATCGGTATAGTACGCATTATTAAGCTCCTTTAGCCGTGATAACCTATAAGCCTCAATCTCCGCAATCTTATCGGAATAGTCGCCGTACTTCTTAACATAGTCATCGAGCATCTTCTCGGTGCTCTCAAGATTCTTTCTGTACATATCGCGCCACTCCTTTTGAGCCTTAACGAGTTCCTGCACGGCTGTGCTGTCGTATGCAAGCCCCATCCACTTGCCTTCCTCGTCTGGCTTTATGACGGTGCTCATAAGGTCAAAGTTTCCAATATTAACCTTGAGTTCTTGCAATTTTTGCATTGCGACCTTATTTGCCTTATCGAAAGCCTCTGCAAAAGTCTGAGGCAATGCATCGGTGTCGATACCGAACATTTCGGCGAACATATCTCCAAGTTCGGGATTGGCATCAAGCTCAAGAGCAAGCTCGTATTCGTCTTTAACCTTTCCGAGTTCGTTCTTCAGACCATCAGTAATTTTTGTAGCGTCAAACTTCTCGACGTCGAGATTTATTTTCTTTATCTCAACTTCAAGAGCCTGTATCTCCGCTGGCTTTGCCTTACCTGTGAGCGCATCAAGCTGCTTCTGGAGCATTGCAAGGATTTCGTGAGGATTGCTTATTCCAGCAAATTTAGACAGGTCGAGTTCAAGGCCGTACTTCTTTAGTACACCGTTAATATTTGCGACTGATTTTTCATATCCAGATATAGATGATTCTATAGCTTCTGAATGGGTAACGCCAGCTTTTGTAAGTTCTTTATAGGCACTGCGAACTTTCTCAATCAGCTGTAACTCCTCTTTGAGAGCCTTCTGAAGCTCGGTCTCCGCCTCTTTCCTTGTTTTTTTTGCAGCAGCATTTTCTTTTTTATCAAGCTGCGTCATATCTCCTCCAGCAGCAAAGTACTTTTGTCGAGCTTCGTTCTTGCTTTTTAGAGCTTTATCTACCGCCTCTTGACTTCCCGTACCTCTCTCAAGCTTTCGTAATTGTGTTTGGTATTCTTCTGCCGCATCTTTTGCTTCCTGCAACATTCTTTTTGCATACGAAATCTCTGTATCATTTGTTTGGAATGTAAGTGTGACCTTTATACCGTGGTCATCCATCCATTTTTGTTGTTTTTTCTGCCACTCTTGGAGTTCGGATTCCGATGATTTTTTCGAATCGTCAGAAATAGTGATGTTTGTACCAAACTTTTGATTGGCGACTTGTCGTGCAAATTCCTTTTCAAACTGATTCCAGTTATTGAGCGAAGCTTCTTGATTGATGGCTGCGCTCAATTTAACAGTTCTCTGCTCTTCTGGAATGTTACTTATGTCTATTTTTTGAGCAACGCGCATTACCTGTTGTTCAAACTCGTACCCAGCAAATGTAGAATATTTATAATAATCCTGCACGTCGTTAAGCATATTAGAAAAAACCTCCTTGTTCTTTATTCCGAGGTTTTCTAACGTCTGCATTTGTTGGTTCTGAAGTTTGGCAATGTTTGAGTATGTGCCACTCATACCGTAAGCTGATGTTTCAGAAACCTTTCCTATAAGTCCCAACTTCTCATATAGGGATACAAGCCTTTGCAGATATTCTATTCGTGCTTCGTCCTCTTTTTGACCAGACAAAAGCTCGTTGAGAATGCGAATTTCATCGTCTGTAGCCTTGCCAGCGTCCTTCAAATCTTGAAGTGCAACAATCACAGTATTGACGGATTCTGTAACAGATGTGTATACACTGCGAGCTTTTTGTCCGAACTCATTAAATACAGTGTTAAGCTCACTGCCAGCAGCAGCCTCGGCAAATGTTTGTGAGAAGTTTAGGTATTCGTCAATAAAAGCTTTTGCTTCCTTCAGTTTTGCCTTAATATTTTTCTCGTCAACATCTTCTAGATTTATTGGAATTGTCACATGTAGCTCGCTTTCTGCAAGTTCCAAAATATCTCTCAACTTATTAAGCTGAGTACCAATATTGTCAGTTCTTATTGCGTCAGCAAACGTTTTGGTAATCTCTTGGCGAACACCGTCGAAAGCGTTTCGTATATCATCCAATTCATTTTTTACCTTATCAGAAGAATTATTGAACAACCAGAAATATGATATAAGGGTGGCTAACGCAGTCGCAATAGCAGTGAAAGGTATCGACATTAGCACGGAACGGAAAGCGGCCATAGCTGTTGCTCCGCTGTTAATGGAACTTACAAAGCCGATAAAAGATATTGCGAGTGTTTTTATTTGCTTAACACCCATTGTTAGTGTTAGTGTTTGTACAGCTTTGTATACACCAAACGCAACAATAACAGTCTGTAATATTCTAGAAAACTCTCTCCAATGTTTAAACAAATTGGCAAGCCCTTTAATAGATGATGTAAGAAGTCCTTGGCTGTCTTTACCTATATCGTTCAACATATTGTTCCATGCCAATGTAAGGTTCGCAAGACGTACTTTAAGCGTATCGGCCATCTTAGCTTGGAAGTCAAAAAACTTTCCGCCTTCATCAGTCATCTTGTTTACAACATTCATTACGTCGTTATAGTCGATAGCTTTCTTTTTCATCATGTCGTAAACATCTGCCGTGCTTACCATCTTGTTTCTAAGCTCGGAGTAATAGTTGGCAAGTTCTCTTACAAGCGGAATGCCTGCATTTGCGAACATACGAGCATCACGACTATTCAGATAACCATAAGCCTTAATCTGGCCTAGAGCATAGGTAAGGCGTTCCACGGGCACTCCTACAGCTGAAGCCATATCAGCCAGACGACGGGTTGTATCAACAACATCTTTGGCTGCAATATCGTATGCTGTTAATTGCTTGGCTGCGTTCGAAAGCTCTATCAACGTATATGGAGATATGAGCGACATTTGTGACAGCTCGTTAAATATCCTTGTACCCCTAGAAGCACTATTAAGAAGAATACCAAGTGCACGCTCGTTCATTTCGTATTGAGAGCGAACTTCTATTAATTGCTTGACAAACTGCGTAGAAGCGCCAACAGTAAAATAGAACGCCAGTCGGTTCTTCATATAGTTAAACGAGCGTGCAAGTGCGTTATTAGAGCTGATGAGATTGCTATTCCCACCAATAAGCTTTCTTTGCTCTTGTTCTAGGCGCTTAATTTCGTTTGTGACATCCTGTATTTCTTTTTTCCCCTGCTTTAATGTATTTCCGTTTTGGTCGAAAATTTGGATTCCAGACCTGTAGCTTTGTAGTTGTCTTATTTTATAAGCAATATCGTCAAGAGTTTTTTCAGATAACCCCATTGCTTCTTTAAGGTTTGCAGGTCTATTCATTTGAGCCTGCAATTTCTGTAGTTCTCTTGATACGATTCTAATATTTTGTGCTAACTGGACGCCAGCATCGCTGTTTCGTTGGGCGTAATTAAGCTCTCCGTATTGAGTTTTCAAATCCTTAAGTTTTCTTGTGAGGCGGTCTGCTGATTCAAGTTTGGCAACGAAAGACTTATTAGACGTATTACTCTCAGCACTAATCTCCCTAAGAATTTCTCGTGACTTTCTTAGAGCTTCGTTTGTCGTGCTTTCGATTTGTAGACGTCTTTCCTCAGAAGTAACACCCTTTTGGGATGCTATTTCTCTTGTTATCTGAGCTTCTTTCTCTTTTTGTGCGATAAGTTCTTGCTCTTTGCGCAAGATGACGTCTAATTGCGCATCGACATCCTTGTTAAGATTAATAAGATATGTTAAGCCTTCTTGTACATCGCTTGGAATCGACATATATTCGATACCTTTTTTTCTAGTCGAGCGTTCTTTAGATGCAGCAAGTTGGTCGTATGCAGACGCCTCGTCTTTTAGAGCGGAAGCCTTCTGTCTGACCGACTGCGCTTCGACATCATTTTCCTTCGCACGTCTCCTTGCACTCCCTCCATCTTCGTTTATAATTCCAAACTTGACGTTTCCTACCGACTGCAACGACGCCTGCATCTTTCTTACAGCAGCATTCGTATTTGCAGTCATCTTGTTTAGCCCAGCATTGAGGTCGTTGACCATTCTGTCGATAGATGCCTTCAGCTTTGCATCATCGAGATTCGCTACAACTATTGTGGGTTGGTTTACCATATCTATATAGTTTTAAAGATTATTCTTTCTTCTTTACAGGAATATCGTACACTTCGCCCTCTTTCAAGTCCATCGGTATGCCGAGGCTGTCCATGAACTTATCGAGCTTTTGGTGTGCATCGTACACTTCCTTGTAGTTGTTCCAAGCCTTCTTGTCGTTACCCTTCAGATACTTAGTGTGGGTGTTATCCACGGCCATAAACTGAATCTGGGCGATAGACAGGCGATACAGGTAATCGTCTAGTCTGTATTGGGTGAAGGCTCTGAGGAAGTCGCTTGCGTCTGCAATGACAGTGCTTCCATGAATCGTAATGCTGTCTCCTCCGAGTTCTTCTTCCTCGCCAGAAGTGAATCCGTAAGCGTACTCACCGATTTTCTGAGTAAAAAAAAACCTCCCAAGTCTATTGACTTGATAGCGCCGAGGATGATAGCAGCCCACTGGTTAGTGTCATAAGTTGACATCATGACCTTGGTCTTCATCAGCTTGACGAGCTTGTCGTTGCGCGACATAACCTCATCAACATCCTCGTATGTATGAATGTCGTCGGGGGTAAACAGGTGGTTACAGATTACTATAGCAACAATCTCGCACATTGCATTCAAATCCGTACAAAGAGCCATTATAACCTTGTTGTCGGTATCAAGTGATTCATCAGCCTTGCGCATATCCATAACGAGGTTACAGATGCGGTACAAGGAGTAGTAGCGCATATTCTTCACGCGGTATTCCTTGTTACCAAGCATAACCAGCGACGGGGTGTCGTTGAGTATGTCTACAATGTCTTTCTTGATGTCTATCGGGAAGTCCGACATTTCCTGCTCGGTTTGTTCTACATTATTCTTTTCCATATTGTGTTTCGTGAATCGTTTTGTTGAGTTCCTGTCATCGTGTAACGAAAAGGGGAGCGGTCTGGGGTCTTACGCCCTTACGCTCCCCCACGTTCACGAAAACAAAGTTCCTACCTTACGTCGTTTAAGACTTGGTGTAGTAGGTCTTGCCGTCAACTACGGCAGTATCCCAAGTGAGTCGGTAGTCGGTGTTAGCACCGTCCTTCTCATACCAGCCCTCGTTCTTAGGGTTCTTCTCAGAGTAGCCAGTGCTTGAAGTGCTGACTGCTGTGTAGGTAGCGGCTGCACCTGCGCCCACAATCTTGTACATGTGGTCGTTAGTACCGTCGTTGTAAACCAGAGCGGTAATGGTTACGCTGTAGTTCAGAGCGCCGTCAGCCTCCTTCTTGATAGTACCTACGGTCAGACCGCGTACGATAACCAGAGCGCTGTTGCCGCGACCGAAGTCGAGCTTCCACTCATGCTCCGATGTGAAGGCTACTGGAGAACCCTCGTAGATGTTGGTGGCATCGTTGTACGAACCGCCGAACAGTGCTGGCAGCTCTGCGAGGTCGTAGTTGGCCAGCTCGAAGGTCATAGTAACGGGCTTACCTTGGTAGATGATGTCGAATGGAGCATCATAGAACTCGGCCTCAATCTCGGTTGAATCTGGCTCATCCTGTGCGATTGCAAGACCCTTCAGCACACCCATAAGAGGAGTGTAGTCACCACTTGCGCCTACGTTGCGATAACCAAGGCTAATAGGCTTCAAAGTTGTCTTCTTTGTCATAGCTTTAATCCTTTCTTAATTAGTTATAAATTTTGTTGTTAATTATTCTGTTGTTCTGCGTCTACGACGACAATGAACGACTTGATAAACATGTAGTAGGAGTTGTCGGCATTACCCTCGTCCTTTCCGTCAGAAGAGATTATACTGTCTTCGTCTATCCAGTACGTGCCGTTATTGTCCGATTCTGTCGCAAGGTCGATTGCGGCATTAATATCATCCTCAAACTGCTTGTACTTTACAACGTCAAGCCTGCCTCTGGAGATAGGAGGAACGTAGCATCTGATATACACGCGGGCATAGCCGAAGGCCGAGTATTTGAACTCGCTGGCATCAAGGAGGTCTCCCACCGTTACGACAATGAAGCCATTAGTAGTGTCGTCCTCTGTCAGTTCCTGCGGCTCTTCCATGAGATATACGTTCTCGGTAATACTCGTAAGAATATTCTCGATGTACTCATAGATACCCATTCGTGATTCGTTTACCATTCTTTACAGTTTTTTTTGTTTTGACATCCAACTGTCGTATTTGCGTTCTATAGAGCCGCGAACACGACTTGACTTTCCGTTCTTGAACTTGATGTAGTATGGTTTGACGTAAGCAATATCTTTTGTAACTTCAAACTTGGTTTTGGCAGGTTTTAAGTCATCGCGAACTTCGTCGTACAGTTGTGCCATTACTGCAAACTGACGAAATGAAGTTCGCTTATTCTTGCCTTTGCCGTGAACCATATTAAATCCACTTTCCCAATAGCCCCAATAAGGAGCAAGAATTGCAAAAAACACTCTCCAATACCCACCTTGTGAACCAGCAGCGCCGTAACGCTGTATGTACCGCTCTGCAAGTTGTCTACCTTGAACTTGAAAAGCTTCGTATTCTGGCAACCATTCGTGCAGGTAAGAGTTGGTTGTATCTTTCTCGTTCCATGTGGTATGAGATTTAAGAGTCTCACCTCTATAGAATCCGCTGTCAACAAGTTTGCCGTTGTAGGCAACCCCCCAACACAGGGAATTGAGAAGATGACCAGACCTATCCATGTGGTTTCGACTGTTGTATGTCTGGATTTTGTCACCCAGTTTAACAATCTCCTCCTTGGCGTATTCGATAAGTTTCTCGGTCTGAACGGAAACCAGATATTCTTCTGCCTCCTTCTTAATCCTTGCGGGACTGAAACCGATTATCTTTGTCTTGCCTATGGACATATTACCAGCTGTTTCTTGAGCAGTATATGCTAACACCTCCGAGCTGCGAAGGGTCTGCATTATCAACGGTTAGCTTAAACGTTTCACCATAACGAGTGATTTGAATGATGTCGCCCTTCCTTGGAACTATCCATTGGTTGTTTTCGTCCTTGGTAAGAGGAATGCTTATAATGTACGAAGCGGTCTGTAAGGAACGTCCTTCCTCGTCAGTAACCATGTGCTCGTCCATCACGCCATCATACAGAATCTCTTCGGTATCTGGCTTGCTTCCCTTTCCTTGAATTACTCTGGTAATAGTGCCAGTGTAAGGGTATTCCATTATCTCGTCTCTCTTCATAGTCTGTCAACGTCCTCTATTGGTACAAAACGGATTTTCTTCTGCATGTTCATCAGTATGTCCGCCTTACTGTCGTTGTACTTCTGGTAGATACCAATTGCGTACTTAATTTTGTCGTTCTGGTAGAAGTCCTGTTCTTGTCCGATGGTCTTCTGATAACCATTATGAGACTGAGATAACGATGCGGTATTTGATGGTGAGAGCAATACGGCAGTAAATATAATATCCGCTTCCATAAGCTCTCGGAGGCGTTGGTCAACATGTTCGCCGTACACATCGTCAGAAGGGTCTACCCCCCTGTCAAGTGCAATAACCTCGAAGTTACCTTCGTCAAAGCTATACCTCGTCTTCTTTCCTAACCATTCAAGTACCGTCATCGTTCACTCAATCTAAACAGTTTCTACTTCAAATTAAAGATTAGTCCGCAGTGGTTGTATCTACTACTACGTGATACAGCGACTCGTCAAGAACAGTAGCATAACGACCGAGCACGTCGGTGTGGTATGCCTTCAGCATTCCGTTAGGAACAGCCTTGTTGATGACGTGCAGGAAGCTCTGAGCCTGTGCCAGAGAGAAGTCGATGGTCTTGTTGACCTCGCCGCTCTTCATCAGCTCTACATCGGGAACTTGCGCGTGTACGAGTACACCTGCATATCCGCGAGGACGCAGAACTGCGATTCCAGCCTTCCAGCCCTTTACTGTATGATAGGTAGTCATACCCTGTACCTGCTGCTGCTCGCGTACGATGCGGATAGGAGAAATCTTAGACAGCTCCCAGCGGCTGTAAGCGATGAGCTGGTCAACGGTGATAGAACCCACGTCAGTAGAGCTTGAGCCGTTCTGGACGATGATTACCTTGTCGGGAGCACCGAGTGCGAGGTAGCGGTTAACCTCCTTGATGAAGGCAGCGTTCTTGATGAGAACTGTTACCATCATATCCCAAGGAATATTCCACTCGAACGGGGTCTCGTCTGGCAGGAGGTTGTCCTGCTTGAAGTCATACTCAATCTTCATCATCTGCTCTGGAATGTCGCAGTCAGCGGCAGTCCATACCTTTGTGCCAGCTGTCTTGAAGTTGGCAGTAGGAATATATGAACTCTGGTAAGTCTTAACACCGCTGAAGCCCTGTGTGGTAGCAGTGCCGCCGCCAATCTTAGTAAGAGCAATCTGGTTGCCATACTCACCACCGCGAGACAGAGTCATAGCGGCCATGTTAGAAGCACGCAGGTTGTGGGTCTTGATAAGGTCAGCAACACCACGGAGATAACCGTCGATGAGAGTTCCGTCGTTGCCCATAGCGGCCAGACGAGCCTTCAGCTCTTCCTTAGACATAGAGGTTTCGAACAAGCCCTTACCATACTGGTAGATAGAGCCAGTCTTCTCCTCGCCGCCTTCAGCATCGAGCTGCATGGTCTCGGCCAGAGGCGCCATTGCGTCGGCCATAGGAACGGTGCGGTTAATCTTCTGTCGAACTGTCCATGCTGGATTCTTCTTCAAATCAGCCATGTCGATAACGTACTCGGTACTGTCAACGCGGAAGTGCTCCTGCCAGAAGAAGGTGTTCTCCTCAATCTTAATCTTATCGTCGATAAGGGTTTGCAGGAAGCCAGCATTTGTACCGTCGAAGAGGCCGTGCTTATACAGCTTCTCAAGAGCCTCGTCTGGAGTCCAATTGAATTTCAATGCGTTTGCCATATTCTTTTCCTTTCCTTAATTTAGTGATTAAATCCAGAAAATACCGTCGATATACGACTTATTCTTGGCGAGCACATACTTAGGCAGTGGCTGCATACGTGCAATCCAAGCCTGCTTGTTGTACACGGTAGAAATAGAGTAGTTCGCGGTCTCTGGCTTGATACCATAGCCCTCAGTAGGCATAAGGTCGCGGTCGGCCTCGATAAACGTGTTGGGATTCTTTACCAGAACCTCGCACTCACCTGTTGGCTCGGCCAGAGCAGCGTCAGCAGCAGCGTCACCCTCAACCAGAATTGTGCCTGCGCTAATCTGGGCTGTAGAGAGCTTGTTCTCCAGAGTCAGAGTGAACTTCTGGTTAGCCTCGTCGAAGACTACGTTAGTAATCTTTGCGTAAGTACCCTTGTAGTCAGTCTCGGTCTCTGTGAACTCGGCGTCAGAAAGGTCTACCTTGCTGTCAGCAACGGTAAGCTCGCTTGTAGATGCAATGCTCTTCACCTTCAGAGAGTCTGGTGCTACCATAACGTACATACCTACCTCTGGAGCATCAGAGTAGCCGTCACCCTCCACAACGATAGTTGTTGCGTTAGCAGCGGCATTGGCCTTAACCTTGAACGAGCGGAAGATAAGACAACCCTCGGCAGGAGTATACTGCACAAGTTGTGCTGCATACAGATGGTCGAAGCCCTTCTTTGGATTCAGAATAGTACCGCCGAGCAGTACGTTGCCGCGCTGTTCGCCGTTGCCGTCCTTAACCCAAACCCACTTACCACCACGCAGCTTGCGTGAGGTCTCGTAGAAATAAGCTAGATTCGTAATCATAATAATTTAACTTTAAGTTGTTTAACACACTTTCACTTCTTTGATAGAGCCAAGGATTTCCTCGTCGCGCTTCTGTACCTGTCTTGGGGCAAGTGGCTTGATGTTGCCGTATGTAGGCTGCATTACCTTCTGATACTTAGCAACGAGCGCGTCCGCCTGTTCCTTGTCGTCTTTATCCAACTGAACCTCAAAGTCCGATGCATAGTTGTCAAACGAACCGTGCAAGTCCTGTTGAATGTTTTTCTTTGCCAGCTCCATAATAGCCTTTCGCTTCTCTTGCTTAGACTGTTCTGTCTTGAACTTCTCCAGCTCTGCCAACTGGTTCTTGACCTCCTCTGGGAGTTCGAACTGTTGTTGTTGCTGCTGTGGATTGGCAATCTTTTTGTTGAGTTCTGTAATCTGGTTCTTGTAGTCATTCTCCTTAGTTGTGAATTGAGATGTCAAAGTGTTCTTCAAGTCAATAGAGGCACTGAAAGCAGTGTCCAGATTGAAATGCAGGTCAGCTGTGAAATCCGCTTCCTCAACGTCTTTACCCTCGTACTTCTTGACGATAAAGTTTGAGAACTTTTCCTTGAAACCATCTGTCAGAGCTTCCGAACCATACTTTCGTTCGGTACAATAGGTATTCATACTTTCCAATACCTGTTCTTTTGTTACTTCCATAGTTACTTGCTATTTTTAGTAAATTAAACAATAATACTTTTTTGTTTTGCCGCAAAATTAAGACGTATTTATAACACTAAAAAGAATAATAGTATAATTACGGTGCAAATAAACAATTTTTACACCAATAATGCACCATAGTGTATTGTTAACACCTATTTTATTTTTTATCTTTGCACTGAAAATTTTCAAATACATATGGCAAGAAAATGTAAGGATAAGGTGTTAGCTCCATTGGAGGATGGCAATCAGAAGTATGCAATCCGTTCCAATGCAGACATCGTTTGCTTCACGGGCAATACGGGAGGTGGTAAAAGTTACGCCCTGTATTATTCCCCAATCGAATATCTTGCCACGAATGACAATGCGAAGATTGTCTGCTTTATGCGTAACGTAGCCGACTTCTGGGGTGCTGGAAAAGTAGGAGATACGCTGAAGCAGATGTATCCGCTTATAGACCGAGCACAAAAACGTCAGCCAGCCGACCCGATAGGAGAGCTTATTCATAAGCTGGAGGAAATGGGTCTAAAGCTGTACAACGGCTCAGAAATTAAGTTCCAGCAGCTAGACAATGAGAGTCCTATCGTGATTGATAAAATCACCAAGGGTTTGCAGGCCAAAATTCTTATATTCGACGAGTGTAATAAGTTTATGTGGAGAACCATTTCCGCATTCTTTCCTCGTCTGCGTGCCGACTCTGGAGGAAAGGCGCAGGTATTCTTGGCACAAAACCCAGAGCGTGAATGTTTTATGCGCAAACTGTGTGGAAAAGGCGAACACGGCGGCGGATGGATTAACGACGATGGCAGTGTTGACAAGTCTATGGACGGGGTCGTTATGTTCTTCTTCTGTCCAGACGGTGATTACGAGAAGGCAATATGGGGAAGAACAAAGAAAGAAGTATACGAAAAGGGTAAGGCAGAGATTGATAAGCGACTGGCAGTCGATGATAGCATGAAGTACGAAGACCTCATCCTGTCAATGGCCTTCTTTAATTTCGATGTTCGGGACAACAAAAAGATGCTTGCAAAGAATACCAAGTATAGGGGTTTCTCTGCAAACTCTGCAACAGCCCAGTCTTCTTATGCCTCAAACTGGAACTATTCTCTTACAGACGAGGTTGGAAATCTGGATGATGCTGTCAACGTACAGCTTCATACTACCGATATAGAGAGGATGTTCAGACCTGTTGAGATTCCACAGGGAAGCACTTGTCTGAAACGCTTCATGACGGTTGATATGGCTACTACGGGCTTCGATAATTTAGTAATGAAATATTGGGAGCTGTGGGAGCGTGTCGGTTTTATATGCAAAGATATAAGGTATTCCATAAAGAACTCGAACAGAGAAGCGGTTATGATGATGGTCGATTTCCGAGAGCGTCATAACCTCGAAGAAAAGAATATGATTATTGATGTACAGGGATTCGGATTCCTAAAGGACTGTTTCCCGCGTGCCATAAACTTCGCTGGCGCTACGCAGCCTACGGAGCGTTCGAAGGCTCAGTACAAGACAAGAAAAGACGAGGCAGGCCACTTATGTATGGAGATGATACAGGCTGGACTCATCCACTACGACCCGTCTCTTGCTAACGCGCGTTATGTACATCAGAATATGAAGCGTGAAGGCGCTACGACTATACTTAAGCACATGAAGTTCGAGAGCGTAATCTTCCAGTTCGGTAAGACCCCGAACCAACGTATCACAATGCTTGACAAGGATAAGCAACACACCTTGCTCAAGGGAATGTCTCCCGACTTGTTTGATAACGTCATAATGCTTTGCGGCGGTTTGTATCATACGTGTTACAATATGCTGCGCGATGACGCTGGAATTATGCGCAAGAGAATGCAGCAGGAGGACATGTTTTCTATGCTTAACATAAACAGTCAAGACGAGGTGGATACTAGAATCCATCGTGTCAAGAAGATTCGTAATGCAAGTGAGATATTAAACATATTAAGTACTATATAAAATGATTAGATTACACGACATTAATTGGTATCTCGAAGACCCTACACGTCTTACGCTGATGAAGCCCTTCACCCGTGGCGGCACGATGAAGGGGCATGGCTGGGAGCTTGACCCGATATTCAATAATACAATTATGAATACGGGTTTCTGCAATTTGGAACTCACACCAATTTCGCAGGATACATATATTACGGAGTATCGCCCAGACCTGCACACCATTCTTCTCAATAAGTCGATTCCGCATATCAAGGTCTCTATTGACGGTTCGCCCTTGAATTTCGGTATGATGGATATGACACAGACGTGTTCGTTCCAGAAGCTCATTCATGCAGCTCATGTTCGTTCATTGACAGCCAACCCCCTTGAGTTCAATCTGGGGAAAAGTGATGCGAACGAGGGTGGAATAGGTTTGTTTGAGTCTGTAAAGGACGAGTGGTCTGTTCGTAATATGGATTGGTGGATGGCGCAGGCTATCAATACTTGTAAACAGCTAGGTAACTGCGGACTCTTGTTTTCGCTTGACAACGAGTCTGGCCGCTATATGGTTACTAATTACAGCTATGAAGACGGATACCAGATTGTGCCGAACTACGACGAGTATGGATTTGAGATTGCACGTACTCTCGCGTACCAAGTAGACGGCAAACTGATAATAGACACGTATGATAACAAGAAGCATTATCGCTGTACGCAAAGTAACGGTGACGGAAAGAAATGGGAAATCAAGGATGAGCCTCACGGCTTCTCTCGTTGCCCGCTTCTTATAAAGCGAGGAAAGGTGGCTTGGGAATATGCCGAGTCTTCCTGTGAGATGTGGGAGCTGATGGTAAATATCCAGAATATCGCCCTGAAGCGTTTCGGAACATTCGCGCTTGTATTTACAGGTGAAATGGATAAGGATTCGTTTAAACGCGACTCTAGCACGCTTATTATCAATCTGTCAAGCGATACCACAAATGGTAAGCAGTCTGCTGATGTGCTCAAGTTCCCAGAGCCTACGACGATGAATGACTATCTGAAGACTCTTGAGGAGAAAATCAGTCTCTTCTCTTCAACGTCATTCATTACCCCGAAGGATATTACAGCAACCAATAGCGGCGGTAACGGTATTGCGTTGGCAATGTCTAACGACTATGCTCTTGCTACCCAGTCAGCTATCGACTGGAGACGCTTTGTGAACGATATGGTATACCTGCACCAAGAAGGTCTCGACTTGGAGAACAATGGCGTAGACAAGTATGCCAAGCTCCGAATCGGCGCAAAGATTGTTCCTTGGTCGCTTGAGACAAATAATACGAAGATTACCAACCTTGCGATGGAGGCTAAGTGGCTTTCAATGAAAACCATCATTGAGAAATCTCCAGATGCAGCTCCAGACGAGATTGACAGAATTATCGAGGAACGTGGTGCTCTTGTTCCGCAGGGTGCGAGCGATATTGACGAAGGGACTGACAAGGCACAGCGTTTGAGTGTTAATCGCAGTAACGAAATAGTTGATAACAAAGTAAAGACTGGAATTGATTAAGAAAGGAGGTGAGCTATGAGTATTGAGATTTATAGTATAATTAGTACGATTATTATTGCATTGCTTGGCGGCGGGTGGTTTACCCACTACAGGGCGCATAAACGTCAAGAAAACGCGAAGGCCAAGCAGGAGGAAGAGAAGGCTAAACAGGAGGCTGCTACATCTGAGCAGCTGAAAGCCGACGCGTTTAAGTCGATGCAGGACGCCTATCAGCAGATGCACGAAGACGTCTTGAACCGCTTGAAGGAGGTCTGTGATGAACGCGACCACTATAAGGACGAGCGTGACGAGGAACGTAAGGCTAATAAGGAATTGAGGGCAAAGTACACCGAGCTTGACGAGCGCATGACAAACCTTGATTTACAATACAAACGCGACATTTCACGGTTAGGCCGACGGTTAGATTGTCTAAGTCCTTTTTTATGCGGCGTGGCGGGCTGTTTGCATCGCACCAAAGTCAGCCTTATGGAAGAAATTGACGACAACAGCTTCGCCACGATTGACAGCTCCGAGAATGATGAAAGAAAAGAATAATAAAATAATATGACACTTATGAAGATTTCGCAAAAAGGAATAGACCTGATTAAAAGGTTTGAGGGTTGCAAATTGTATGCCTATCGCGATAGCGTTGGTATTCCAACCATAGGTTACGGACACACCAAAGGAGTAAAGATGGGTATGTGCATTACACAAAAGCAAGCCGACGATTTTCTACGCGAGGACGTTGCTATTTCTGAAAAAGCGTTGAATTTGTGTTGTATAAACTTTACACAAAACCAATTCGATGCACTTTGTTCGTGGATATTCAATCTTGGAACGGCAAACTTTAATTCGTCTACGATGCGAAAGTATATCATCGCAAAGAAAGGAGATGTAGAGATTACTGACCAGCTTATAAAATGGTGCAATGCGGGCGGTAAGCCGTTGACAGGACTTAAACGCAGACGCGTTGCCGAGGCAAACATGTTTTTACAGAAGGACGTGTATTATATAGATTCGTTAGGCCATATTAGACGAGCATAATTATGAGCAAACAAAGAGATGAAAAAGGAAGATTTGTTAAGGGACATGCCGACATTTCTGCCGAGCAGAAAATAAAAAGGGCAACATCTCTTAAAGAGTCTTGGAAGCGCCGTAAGGATTATATTGGCGACATAAAAGATTCCAATCCAAGAATTTACAACTCTTGGAGAAGCATCATGTTTACAGAAAAGGGGAAGCGCTCTGGTTGTTGTCAAGAATGGAGGGATTTTAGAAACTTCTACAACGACGTGTCTCCATTCTACGAAAAAGGAAAACTCCTAAGAAGAAAAGACACCACAAAGGAGTGGAGTTCAGATAACTTTTTATGGGTTACACAAGAAGAAGCTAATATTATCCGAGGTGGGCTTGTTTATTTGGATTATAACGGTGAGCATTTGACACTTAAACAGTGGTCTGATAAAACATCTATGCCGCTAAACGCAATAAAAATGAGATATTACAAGCACCGTGACACGTATACCGTAGAAGAGATTATTTACGGCAAAAAGGTCAAAAGAGGCTTTAAAAAACCTAAAGATGTTAGCGAAGTTGATAGCGAAAGAGCGAAGGCTTCAAAAATGTTGTCTTCTTACAGATGTAGAGACAAGAAATTTGGAGTTGAGGTTTGCGACATGGATATTGACTATATGCTAAACAATATAATCAGGAAACCATGCGTTTACTGCGGAGAAACAAGACGTGTTGGCGCTGATAGGATTGATAATACGAGAGGACACACAAAAGACAATGTAGTTCCGTGTTGCGTGGAGTGTAACCAAGTAAGAAGAGATTATTTTTCTTACGAAGAAATGCTTATTCTCGGCAAGGCTATCAAAGAAATAAAAGAGAAAAGAAAGGAAAAGGTTTTTATAACAATAAAGTAGCTATGAAGAAATTCTTGTTTGGTTTGATAATGATGTCTCTGTTTGCATCGTGCGCAACGAAAAAGCGCATCATTGAGACCGAAAATATCAAGACGGAGGTAAAGGCCGATACGTCTGATATTCAAAGCATTAAGATAGACTCTGATACTGTTTCGCATAAGACGAAAAAGGCAGAGAAGGAGAAGGTTGAGGTCGAGACTAAGGTGGAGAAGTCTGACTCTACTGTTATGATAGTTGACACGAACGGAAATGTAATTAAACAAGAAAAGTGGCATAAGGAGAAAGAGACGGTGTCTCGCAACAGGGAATACGAGAAGCTGTTAAGCGATTCAGTCGCTCATCTCAAGAGTTCCTGCGATTCTCTCAGGCAATATGTTTCCAAGTGCGATTCTTTACAAGAAAAACTATCTCACAAAGAGTATATAACCGTCGAAAAGATAAAAATTCCTAAATGGAGCTGGTATTGTTTGGGATTTACGATTATTGTTATTATATTTGCAGGCATTAAGATAGTAAGATGGCTACGATAGGAAAGAATCAATTTTTCGAGATTAAGAACGGGGACGGGTCTTCGTTCCATAATCTTGTTTTGCGCAAGTCAGCTGTTGAGAGCATTGTTATGTCGCTCGGTGATAAGATAAGCGGTGATGTCTATTATAAGGACAACACCCTTTCTGTTACTATGCACGAATACATAACCTACAACGGTGTCAACTATATGCTTGTCAACCCTCCTACAATTGTAAAGGAAGGTGTTGTTTCTGACAACAGCGAGCTGAGGGGTATGACGAAGTACTCGTTCGTGTTCTATCATCCAATGTGTCTGCTGTCTAACTTCCCGTTCACTGATGTTGCGGTGACGAGTGATGAGACGCGCTATCTTAGCGAGAGTAAGGTGTTCTCTTGGATTGGAAAACCAGCTGATTTTGTTGCCAAGATGAACAAGAATCTCGTCGGCACAGAGTGGATAGTTGAACTCAGTTCGCGCTTCCCACAGGATAAACTTAACGAGCTGAGTGATGTAATTCCATTTGACAATGCCACGATAGCGGATGCCTGTAAGACATTCTATGATACTTGGGGTGTTCCATACGTTGTTGATAAGGTCGCATCCACAGAGACCTCTTATGCCGCTGGCAAACGCTTTAAACTCGTTATGGGTCTGCCGTCGAACGAAATATACGAAAACGCACAGGCCGAACAACAGAATACACCATTCGTATTCCAGATGGGGCAAGGTGTCGGCTTGAAGAACAATTCTCGCACACCACGTAACAACAAGATTATCACACGAATCTCTGGATACGGAAGTGAGAATAACATTCCTTATGGTTATCCACAGGTTCGCTGGTACGGAACAGCGGGGCAAGCCTTTACCTATGGCGACCATGCGGGTGTATACAACAATGTTACGATTGAGGGCGTTCATTTTGACAAGATAATCTCCTATCCAATATACAAGGGGATACTTGATGGCGAATACGTTGAACTTATAAAACACCCGTTCACTCGTACCCATTTGATGCCTTCTGTATATCGTACCACACTGTTCAATAAGATAAGCTTCTATGATGCAGCGGGCGAGGCGAACACAGACTACGACCCAGACATCACGCTGGTGGATTATTACGATGCGGTTTACAGCGCACAATACCCATATCCAAACACAATAAACCTTCAAGCGCCCAGCTATGAGTCCCATGAGTTCGAGGATGAGAAGCCAGAACTCGGAGAGGCACATATAATCAGCGCGACACCACTGAATAACGACCTTACTCCTGCCTCTTCGTGGGATGACTCGCTGGACGATGAAGGAAACTATAAGCAGAGCTATTTCCAGATGGTTCTGCCGCAGCTTTCCTTTGACCTGTATGCCTGTGCATCCATTACCGAGGAGATGCAGATTAATATGCGCAGCGGAGCGTGTCTTGGTTGTACATTTACCGTGCAGGTTGACTGGGATGACTACAAGCGAAATTTCTATGACGAGGATGGCAACTTTGCTCCAAATGGCTCTCAGCGCGATTTGACAAAATACCCAAAATCCGACCAAGGAAGTATTGCACTTGTTCTTCAGAAGGATAACTCTACTTTTGGCACACTGATGCCAAATATGTATCAATATCCGAAAGGAGAGACCTCTTCTGGTGCAGCCGATGGGGATACTTTTGTTATTCTTGGAATTTCACTTCCAGAGTCGTATATATTTGCTGCCGAGTGGAGACTTGATGCAGACATGAAGTCGTATATGCTGGAAAACAACGTACACTACTTCGATTATCCGCTCAAGTTTGACGAGGACTTCCTGTTCCATAACGAGAATATTCTCAGTCAGATTCGCCCGAACACGATTGTAAGATTCAACTACGCAGGTCAGACACTGGCTCTATTCGTAAAGCAAATCACGGTCAAGTACGGCGACCAGCCGCTTCCTCAGTACGACATTACTCTAACGGATAACGTCGAGGTTGTTCTGAACCAGATAGGACAGGTAGCCGAAGACGTGGAAAAGCTGTCAACACTGATAGCAATCCTGCGTCAAAGCTATGGAAAGAACGTCTGGAACGAATTGGCGAAAAAGTTGTCTAAGACACAGAACGATACTGCCGCTGGTTACATCACGATGCTAAAAGGCTTACAGGTAGGTGCTAACTTTGTTCCCGATATTCTTGGCGAGGGCGGTGTGCTCCGTATGCGCGAGGATGGAAAGGTAGAGCTTGTAACCGATATACTCTACGCAAGAATGCGTGCTTACTTCGATAGCGTTGTTATTAGAGAGTATCGCCACGAAAGCGGAAACAGAATTAAGTCACCCGCACAGGGCTTCAACGCTTCAAGGGTTGAGAATATCAAGGTCGTTGACAACGTAGAAACTATTGTTGACGATGCAAGCGAGGCTGATTTCTTTCGTTGCTACTGGCGTGTTGACGATGGCGAGAA
>JAEEGL014718231.1_pt1 | contig 30880 bp, 30 predicted proteins | sample 9134231 | NCBI WGS metagenome assembly JAEEGL01 (sample SAMN16246548, study PRJNA631951) | gut metagenome | biome: gut microbiome; feature: rumen; material: fiber-attached | host: Bos | place: Iran: Karaj | collected 2018-10
GCGGTGCTTTCACCTGACTGCGCGGATATCTGGTCCCCGAAAGTCGTCCGCGGCGCTATGGGAAGCCTGTTCAGACTGCCGGTAACGGTAACGCCGCTGCCGGAGTTCATAAAGCGGATCAGAGCGGACGGGTACAGAGTGTATGCCGCTGTACTCAACGAGAAGGCGCGCAGCATAGACGACACGGAGCTTTCCGGGAAATGCGCGGTCGTCATAGGCAACGAAGGTAACGGCGTTTCACCGGAGGTAATAAATTCGGCGGACGCAGATATATATATACCGATAAGAAAAGCGGAATCGCTCAACGCGGCCATAGCGGCGGCGATATTCTGCAATGAGATGCGAAGGAAATGAAAGGATAGGTCATAAAATTGTCCGATTTAGTAATTGTTGAGTCGCCGGCAAAGGCGAAAACTATCAAAAAATACCTCGGCAAGGATTTTGACGTTGTGGCGTCCGTGGGTCATATACGCGACCTGCCAAAGTCAAAGCTGGGTGTGGATATCGAACACGATTTCGAGCCGCAGTACGAGAACAAGCGCGAAAAATCAGCACTGATAAAAGAACTGAAGGCTCAGGCTGCCAAGGCCGATACCGTATATCTCGCAACCGACCCGGACCGCGAGGGTGAAGCGATATCATGGCATCTTGCCCATGTTCTGAAACTCGACGGCAGCAAGCCTATCAGGGTGACGTTCAGCGAGATAACCAAGACCGGCATAAAAAACGGTATGTCCGCGCCGAGAAGCATAGATATGGATCTCGTCAACGCACAGCAGGCGAGACGCATACTCGACCGCATCGTGGGCTACAAGCTGAGCCCGTTCCTGTGGAAGAAGGTGCGCAGAGGCCTGTCCGCCGGACGTGTCCAGTCCGTGGCAGTGCGCCTCATAGTTGACCGCGAAAACGAGATCAAGGCATTTGAAAGCCAGGAATACTGGACTGTTGACGCAAAGCTCCACGGCACGGCATCGAAGAAGCAGTTCCCCTCCAGACTGGCGGAAATAAACGGCAAGAAGGCGGAGCTCAAAACAAAGGAAGAAGCCGACAAAGTGCTGGAATACCTGAAAGACAAGGATTTCATCGTGACAGCGATAAAGAAGTCGGTGCGCAAGAAACAGCCGGCTCCTCCGTTCACCACCTCCACACTCCAGCAGGAAGCATCCCGCAGACTTTCATTCAACGCCAGAAGAACCATGAAGGCCGCACAGGAGCTTTATGAGGGCGTTGAGATAGAAGGCCGCGGAGCGGTGGGTCTCATTACCTACATGAGAACCGACAGCCTGCGTGTTTCCGAGGAGGCGCAGAAAGCCGCCGCGGAAATGATAAAGCAGCGCTTCGGCGAAGAGTATCTCCCCGCGAAGCCCCGCATCTACAAATCCCGCAGCAATTCGCAGGACGCTCATGAGGCTATACGCCCCTCTACAATAGACATTCTGCCGGACGAGGTGAAGTCCAGCCTCACTTCCGATCAGTACAAGCTCTATAAGCTGATCTGGGAAAGATTTATGGCGAGCCAGATGGAGAACGCTCTGCTGGATTCGGCAGCTATAGATATAACCGCAGGCAACTGCCTGTTCAAGACCACCGGCTTCACCGTGAAGTTCGACGGCTTCACGAAGCTGTATGAGGAAGCCTCCGACAGCAGCGACGAAGAAGGCGGCGCAATACCGAAACTCACCAAGGACGAGAAGCTGACCGTCATGTCGCTGCTGGGGAACCAGCACTTCACCCAGCCGCCTCCGCGCTACACAGAAGCCACGCTCATCAAGGCGCTGGAAGAGAACGGCATAGGCCGTCCGTCCACCTATGCTCCGACTATCACCACCATACTCGACCGTCACTATGTGGAACGAGAACAGAAGCAGCTCAAACCCACACCGCTGGGAGATGTCATCACCGAGCTTCTGAAAGAGCATTTCGAGAATATAGTGGATACCAAGTTCACAGCTCAGATGGAGGGCGACCTGGATAAAGTCGAAGAGGGCAAGGAGCAGTGGTACGAAGTCCTGAAGGACTTCTACGGCGACTTCGCGGTGACCCTCGAAAAGGCGGAGCACGATATGGAGGGCAAGCGCGTAAAGGTGCCCAACGAGCCCACGGATATCATCTGCGAGAAGTGCGGCCGCCACATGGTGATAAAGATCGGACCTTACGGGAAATTCCTCGGCTGTGAGGGCTTCCCGGAATGTACGAATACCCGCAAGATCGTCACCGAGACCGGAGGCTGCTGTCCCAAGTGCGGCAAACGTATGCTCGCCCGCAAGAGCAAGAAGGGCAAGCCCTTCTTCGGCTGTGAGGACTACCAGAACTGCGGCTTCATGACATGGGACACCCCCATACCGGACAAATGCCCGCAGTGCGGCTCGACACTGTTCAAGAAGTCGGGCAGAAAGGGCAAGGTCTACTGCGCCAAAGAAGGCTGCGGTTACGAAGCAGATGCCGGAGACACCAAGGAATGAGAATAACCGTTATAGGAGCGGGACTTGCGGGCAGCGAAGCCGCATGGGCTGCGGCGAACCGCGGCGCAGACGTGACGCTTGTTGAAATGAAGCCCGCAAAGATGTCTCCCGCACATAGATACAGCGGCTTTGCGGAGCTTGTTTGCAGCAATTCCCTGAAAGCTGCCCGTGTGGACAGCGCGGCGGGTATGCTGAAAGAAGAGATGAGACTCCTTGGGTCGCTGACCATGGAGGCCGCCGCTGCCACCGCCGTTGAAGCCGGCGGAGCTCTGGCCGTCAACCGCACGGACTTTTCGGACTATGTGACCGCGAAGATCCGCTCGCATCCGCGCATAACGGTCGAGGAGCGTGAAGTGACGGAGTTCCCGGAACGTGACACGATCGTAGCCACGGGGCCGCTGACCAGCGACGCGTTCGCGCAGGTCATATACGGAAGGCTCGGGAAGGCGCTGAGCTTCTACGACGCTGCCGCTCCCATAGTCACAGCGGAAAGCATAGACACCGGAAAGGCATTCTACGCATCGCGCTATGACAAGGGCGGTGCCGATTACCTGAACTGCCCCTTCAGCAGGGAAGAGTATGAGGCATTCTATGAAGCTCTTGTGAACGCGGAAACGGCACCTCTGCACGAATTCGAGGATCTGACGGTGTATGAGGGCTGTATGCCGGTGGAGGTGCTTGCCAGGCGAGGCATAGACAGCGTGCGCTACGGCTGCATGAAACCCGTGGGGCTCACCGACCCGCGCACAGGCAGACGTCCCTACGCGGCAGTGCAGCTGCGCAAGGAGAATACCGAGGGTACGATGTTCAACCTCGTGGGATTCCAGACAAACCTGAAATTCGGTGAGCAGAAGCGTGTGTTCGGCATGATACCCGGACTTGAAAATGCCGAGTTCGTGCGCTACGGCGTTATGCACAGAAATACATTTCTGAATTCTCCGGAGCTGCTGGACAGCGGATTCAGGCTCAGGGGCAGTGAAAACATATATTTCGCGGGGCAGATGACAGGCGTGGAAGGTTACACCGAAAGCGCCGCCAGCGGCATCATAGCCGGCATCAACATAGTCCGCGCACTGAACGGACAAGAGGCTCTGCCGCTGCCGCCGACCTCCATGACCGGAGCTCTGGCGCTGCACGTCAGCACGCCCAACGCGGATTTTCAGCCCATGGGAGCAAATATGGGACTTCTGCCGGCACCGGAGACACATATAAAGAACAAGCAGGAACGCTATGCGGCGCTGGCAAAGCGAGGCATAGATGATTATAAGGACATGATCGGGAGGATCGTATGAGGATAGCGGTAGACGCTTTCGGCGGCGACAACGCCCCGGACGAAGTGATTAAGGGCGCAGCCGAAGCGATAAAGGAATATGGCGTCGAAGTCGTGCTTACAGGTGACGAGGCGAAGATAAACGAGCGCATCGCGGCACTGGGCATTGACCGGACAGGCATAAGCATAGAGCACGCCGAGGGCGTGATACAGATAGAGGACGACCCCATGGACATCCGCAAGGGCAAGCCGAAAGCCGGCTGCTCCATGGGAAAGGCTTTCGCGCTCGTCAATGAGGGCGCGGCGGATGCTTTCGTCAGCGCGGGCAGCACTGCGGCCATCGTAGTGGGCGGCACCGTGGTGACCGGCAGATTAAAGGGCGTCAAGCGCCCGGCGCTGGTGCCGATAATGCCCAGCACAAGCGGCCTGTACCTGCTGCTGGACGGCGGAGCAAATGCCGAATGCCGCCCTGAGATGCTCCTGCAGTTCGCTGTAATGGGCTCGGTCTATATGGAGCGCATAATGGGCATGAAGAACCCGAGGGTCGGTCTGCTCAACATCGGAGCAGAGGAGGAAAAGGGACGCGAGCTGGAGCACGGAGCCTATGAGCTCCTGAAAATGTCCGGCCTCAACTTCGTCGGCAACGTCGAAGGCAGAGACGTGCCGCTGGGAGCAGTGGACGTCATCGTCACCGACGGATTTACCGGAAACATCTACCTCAAGACCGTGGAGGGCATGGGCAAATTCATGAAGAAGGCTCTCAAGGAGGACATATTCGGCGGCGGACTTTCAAAGATCGGCGCGCTGTTCGCCATGAAGGGCATAAAGAAGATATCAAAGCAGATGGACTACCGCGAAGTCGGCGGCTCACCGCTGCTGGGCGCGGCAAAGCCTGTTTTCAAGGCTCACGGCAGCAGCGACGCTCTCGCGTTCAAGAACGCGATACGTCAGGCGAAGGAATTCGTGGAAAAGGACGTGAACGCACAGATAGCGGCGGCACTGGCTGCTGTGGGCGAAAAGACGAAAGAGGCGGCAGATGATCGAGTTTGAAAAAGCAATAGGCTACACTTTCAATAACCGTGCGTATGCCGAAAGGGCTCTGACCCATTCGTCCTATGTCAACGGCAAGCACGGCAGCAACGAGCGCCTTGAGTTCCTCGGGGACAGCGTTCTGTCCGTGGTAGTGTCGAAGTACCTTTTTGAGTCACTGGACGTGCCGGAGGGCAGACTGACGAAAATACGCGCCAAGCTGGTTTGTGAGGATACACTTTACAAGTTCGCCAGACGCATAGACCTCGGCAGTTTCATAAAGCTCGGCAAAGGCGAGGAAAGCACCGGCGGCCGCAGCAGGAAATCCATACTCGCGGACGCTTTCGAGGCGGTCATCGCGGCGATATACCTTGACGGCGGACTTGCAGCCGCTTCGGAATATGTGCTGAAATTCATGCCGCCCATTGAGCTCATAAAGAGCGACAAACTCATAATCGGGGACTATAAGACCAGCTTGCAGGAAGTGATCCAGCGAAACCCCGAAGAACATATAGAATATGTGATAACCGACGAGACAGGCGCCGCCCACTGCCGCACATTCACGGCAAGAGTGCTTCTGAACGGCCAGTCCATAGGCGAAGGCTCGGGACTGAGCAAGAAGGAAGCCGAACAGGCCGCGGCAAAGGAAGCCCTGTCGCTCATGGGATATGAAACAGACTAATATATCGGTGTTCGTGCCGCATTACGGCTGTCCGCACCGCTGCACGTTCTGTGACCAGCGCTCTATCAGCGGTACGCAGGCTCCGCCCGCGGCGGAGGAAGTCTCCGCTCTGCTGGACGGTCAGGCCGGGCATCTGCGGGAAACGGATACCCGGGCGGAGATAGCTTTCTTCGGAGGGAGCTTCACCGGCATTGACGAGAACTATATGCGGTCGCTGCTTGCGGCTGCCCGGGACGCCGTGCGGAAATACCCGGACATCTACACCGGCATACGCTGCTCGACAAGGCCGGACTTCATAAACAGCCGGATACTCGGAATACTTGAAGAATACGGCATGACTGCGGTGGAGCTGGGCGCCCAGAGCATGGACCCGGAAGTCCTGCGCCTCAACGAGCGCGGACATTCGCCGGAAGACGTGGAACGCGCTGCGGCGATGATACGGGAGCACGGTTTTTCACTCGGGCTCCAGATGATGACCGGATTGTACGGCGACAAGCCTGAATACTGTATAAAAACGGCGGAGCGCTTCATAGCGATGAAAGCGGATACCGTACGCATCTACCCGACTGTGATACTCGAAGGCACGCGGCTGGGAGAGCTGTACAAGGCCGGGAAATACAAGACATTCACATTTGATGAGACCATAGATATCTGTGCTAAGCTGCTGCGTATGTTTGACGCGGCAGGCATACCGGTGATAAGGCTCGGCCTCCACGCAAGCGAGGAGGTCGAAGCAAAGATGCTGGGCGGCGTATATCACCCGGCACTCCGGGAGATAACCGAGAGCAGGATATTCTTTGAGGATATGCTGTCGGAGATGAAGCGGCTGGGCGGAACGAGATTCATTGTCTGCACCGACCCGAAGAACATCAGCAAAGTCTCCGGCCAGAAGAAAGAGAACAGAAGAAAGCTCGGAGAACTCGGATACAGATTTGATATAAAAGGCGAAAAAGGAACAAGACTAAGGATATATGCACTTCAAAACACTTGAGATACAGGGCTTCAAGTCCTTCGCGGACAAGACCGTCCTGAATTTCGACACGAAAATGACCGCCGTGGTCGGCAGCAACGGCAACGGCAAGAGCAATATAAGTGATGCGCTCCGTTGGGTAATGGGTGAGCAGGGCGCAAAGACACTGCGCGGCGACAAGATGGAAGACGTTATATTCCACGGCACCGTATCCCGCAAGCAGATGGGCTTTGCCAAGGTCTCACTGACCATAGACAACACGGACAGAGCGCTGGGACGCGACACCGATGAAGTGGTCATAACCCGCAAGCTCTATCGTACCGGCGACAGCGAATACCTGATAAACGGCGACAAAGTACGCCTGAAGGACATTCAGGAACTTCTTATGGGAACAGGCCTCGGGCGCGAGGGCTACTCGATAATCGGACAGGGCAGAGTCGCGGAGATAGTGAACGCCAAGGGCTCACAGCGCCGGGAGATCTTCGAGGAAGCCGCGGGAGTATCAAAATTCCTGCACCGCAAGGCCGAGGCAGAACGCGAACTCCAGCGTGCCGATGCCAACTACCAGCTGCTGAAAAACACCGAGGAGCAGCTCGGCGAACGCGTTCCCGTGCTCAAAAGGCAGTCCGAGAAGGCAATGAAGGCCACAAAGCTCAAAGAACGGGAAAACATCGTGGAGATATCCGTCACTACGGCGGAGATCGGCCGTATCGGCAAGGATATGACCGCTATCGAGAATACTATACTCGTGAATCAGGGTCAGTGCGAACACTTCGACCGGGAGCTGCGGGAGCTGGACGAGGAGAGCGAGGCTCTGGCACTGAAAAAGTCCCAGTACGCCGCAAAGGTGGAAGAGCTGCGCAGAAGTTCGGCTTCGGCGCGTGATGCGGTGGCGGAGGCCGACAAGAACATCGCCCTGCTGGAAAGCGAGATAAAGCACAACGACGAAAAGATCGAAGATATAGAGAAACGCAGGAAGGAAGCAGGCAAGAGCACCGAGGAGCTCACCGCGCGCATAGCCGGGCTCGAAAAGGCCGCAGACGCGAAGCGCCGTGAAGCCGCCGCTGTCGGAGACGAGATAGAAAAGCTCCGTAAGAGTCTGGAATCCGCCGAAGCCGGTGACAAAGAACTCGACGACGAGCACAAGGTTCTGGACGCGCAGACGAGCGCCATGTACTCGAAGCTGACAGAAGCTACCATTACTCTCCAGCAGGCGCGCAAGGTGCGTGACGAGCTGGCGGAGCGCATAGAGGCCGACACCAGACGCATCGACGAGCGTGAGCAGGCCGCGGACGCTTCCAGAGCGCGCCGCAGAAGCCTGAAGAACCAGCTTGAGAGCCTGACGGAAGAAAAGTCCGAGCTGGAAAACAAGCTCAGCGGCTACAACAGACTGTACGAGAACAAAAACTCGAAGCTGACGGAGAGCCGCACGGTCTATGAGCAGCTCCGCAGGAGCTACGACAGCAAGAAGCAGCGTCTGGAACTGCTGACCGACGTTGAGCGTAATATGTCGGGCTACTTCACCAGCGTCAAGAACGTCATGTCCGCAAAGAAGAGCGGACGGCTCGGCGGCATACACGGCACCGTCGCGGACATCGTATCCGTTGACGGAAAGTACGCCCGCGCCATTGAGACCGCCCTCGGAAACGCTATGCAGAACATCATCGTTGACAGCGACGAAACAGCGAAGCGCTGCATAAACTTCCTGAAAGAGACAGGCGGCGGCCGCGCTACATTCTACCCGCTGAACACCATAAAGGGCAGCGCCCTCGATCAGCCGGGCATAGAGGACGAGGACGGCTTTGAGGGCCTCGCGTCGGAACTGATAAGCTGCGATGAGAAGTACCGCGCCATAGTGCGGTCCCTGCTGGGCAGGACAGCCGTTGCGGACGACCTGAACTCCGCCAACCGCATAGCGAAGAAGTACGGATACAGATTCAGGATAGTTTCGCTGGACGGACAGATAATAAACGCGGGCGGTTCGCTGACCGGCGGTTCCGCGGACAGCAAGAACGCCGGCATAATCACCCGCAAGCAGGAAATGGAAACCCTGGAAAAGGATATAGAGCAACTGTCGGAGAAGATAAAAGTCTCCCAGACGGATTATCAGGCACTCTCCGCCGAAGTGGGCAAGATGTCGATCGAGATCGAGGGTTTCACCGAGCGCATAAACAGCCTGAAGCAGGACGAAGCGCGCATCACCGCCGAGATAAACGGTGTCAGGGATCTTATCGCGCAGTCCGAGCAGCAGCAGGAGGACGCCGAGAACGCCATAGCGCACAGCAGGAAGCAGGCAGCTGAGCAGGACGAACTGATAAAGAACTGCGCAGAAGAGGAAGCAGACCTGAAAAAGCGCATAGCCGAAAACGAGGAAAAGCTCAGAACCGCGGGCGACAAGCTGGAAAAGGCCGCAAATGCCAGGGCAGAGATATCGGAAAAGATATCCGCCCTGAACCTGTCGAAGATCACGGCGGAGAAGGACGCGGAAAATCTCGATTCACAGCGCGCTGATGCCGAGAACGCAAAAGCCGCAGCCGCCGGAAGCGGTGAGCGCTTTGACCGCGAGATCGCGGAGGTAAGGGCGAACACGGAACAGCTCCGCAAGGACATAGAGATCGAAAAGCAGAATATAGAGCACGCCAACGAGCGCTACGGCGACACGAAGAAGGCCATAGACGCGGCGATAGAGCAGGAGAACTCCTGCGAACAGCGCATTAACGCCATTTCAAAGGAAGTCCGTGAAAAGAACGAGGACAGGCTGAAATTCTCCAACGCCCTCGCAGCGGCAACCGAAAGAAAGAGTGCCGCTGAAAAGGAAAAGGAAAAACTGATACTGACGCTGTGGGATAAGCACCAGATGACGTTCAGCGAGGCTCAGGCTCAGGCTCAGCCGCTTGAAGGCGACCTCTCCGATGCCCGCAAGGAATTGCAGGAGCTGAGCAGACAGCTGAAAGCCCTCGGGGACGTGAACTTCGCGGCGATAGACGAGTATGAGGAAGTCAAGCAGCAATATGATGCGCTTTCCCAGCAGCTCACCGACGTAGAGAAGTCGAAGAACGAGCTGGAAAAGCTGATCGCAAAGCTGACGGCAGACATCAAGTCGCAGTTCCTGCAGAGCTTCAACGACATCAACGAGAAGTTCAGCAAGATATTCGTGGAGGTATTCGGCGGCGGCGAGGCTCATCTGGAGCTCATGGATCCGGAGAACGTGCTGGAGAGCGGCATAGAGATCTTCGCGGCGCCTCCGGGCAAGCTGATAAAGAACCTGATATCGCTGTCAGGCGGCGAGCAGACCATGGTTGCCATAACGATATACTTCGCGATACTGCTGCACCGCCCGACGCCGTTCTGTATGCTTGACGAAGTCGATGCGGCACTTGACGAGATAAATGTTGTAAAATATGTGACGTATCTGAAACGCTTCTGCACACGCACGCAGCTCATGATAATCACGCACAGGCGCGGCACGATAGAAGGCTGCGATGTGCTGTACGGCGTGTTCATGCAGGAAAAGGGCGTGTCGAGACTGATACATCAGGAACTTATCGACGAAATGGAACTGGAACTGGATTAAGCGGCCGGAGCGTTCACAGGATTTGAACGCTGATACGGCGCGGAGGATTTATGGGATTTTTCAGTAAATTAAAAGAAGGATTGAAAAAGACAAAGGACAGCTTTGTCGCAAAAGTGAATGTGCTCGTGAATTCGTTCACGAAGATAGACGAGGATTTCTTCGAGGAGCTTGAGGAAACGCTTATACTGTCCGATATCGGAGCGGTTACGGCAGAAAATATCTGCACCAAGCTCCGCGCCGAAGTCAAGCGTACCGGCACCACCGAAACAACGGCTGTAAAGGGTCTTCTGAAAGGCATCATCGCGGATATGCTGCGCGGCGACAACTCGCTGGCGCTGGATACGAAACCCTCGGTGATACTCGTTATCGGGGTCAACGGCGCGGGCAAGACAACGACGATAGGAAAGCTCGCCCGCAACCTGAAAAACGACGGTAAAAAGGTACTTGTGGCGGCAGCGGATACGTTCCGTGCAGCGGCTATCGAGCAGCTCAATGTCTGGACCGACAGGGCAGGCGTCGATATAATCAAGCGCGCCGAGGGCAGCGACCCGGCTTCCGTGGTATTTGACGCCTGCGCGGCGGCAAAGGCGCGGAACGCGGATGTGCTTATAGTTGATACCGCCGGAAGACTGCACAACAAGAAGAATCTTATGGAGGAGCTCCGCAAGATATCCCGTATCATAAATCAGCAGCTGCCGGACAGCTCCCTTGAGACTCTGCTGGTGCTGGACGCCACTACGGGACAGAACGCCGTCAATCAGGCGCGGCTGTTCAAGGAGGTCTGCGACATCACAGGAATCGTACTCACCAAGCTGGACGGCACCGCAAAGGGCGGCATAATCCTGCCCATAAAGGACGAGCTTCAGATACCCGTCAAGCTGGTGGGCGTAGGCGAGAAGATAGACGATCTGCAGAACTTCATTCCCGAGGATTACGCGGAGATACTGTTCGCTGACGACGGAAAGAACAAGGACGAAGAAGAGGATAACAAAGAAGAATGAAACTTATAATAGCAACCAATAATCAGGGTAAGGTACGGGAAATAAAACAGATGCTCGAACCGCTGGGCTATGAACCCGTATCACTGAAAGACGCAGGTATAGAGATAAACGTAGCCGAGGACGGCGACACCTTCGAAGAAAACGCTCATTTAAAGGCAAAAGCGGTGTATGATATCTGCCATTGTCCGGTGCTTGCCGACGACAGCGGACTTGAAGTGGACTTCCTTGACGGAGCCCCGGGCATTTACTCGGCACGCTACGCCGGAGAGAATGCCACCGATGAGCAGCGCATACAGAAAATACTCGATGAACTGGACGGAGTCGATACAAGTATGCGGACGGCGCGTTTTGTCTGCGCCATGTACTGCATACTCGACGACGAGACCGAGTACAGTGTCCGCGGGACGCTCGAAGGCTTCATAGGCGAGGAGCCCATGGGAGAGAACGGTTTCGGCTACGATCCCATATTCATGGTGGACGAAGACACCAGCGTCGCGATGCTGTCCGCAGAGGAAAAGAACCGCATCAGTCACCGCGCGTCCGCGCTCAGGCAAATAACGGATATATTATCCGAAGAACAGGGAGGAAAATAAAATGAACAAATTGGCAGCAACGATCATGGAAAAGAAGGTAAAGGAAACGGCTTCCGCGGTAGCGCAGGCTGCGGAGGAGATCGTGACCATGAGCAAGAAGACATTCGCGCTTGAGATAGCGGTGGCTGTTCTCGGCGGTATCGTGCTCGGTATGTTCCTTTCGCCCCGCAAGAAAGTATCCTACAAGATCGCCAGCAACAACCGCATAAACACGGAACACGATGAAGACGGCGACGAAGACGAGGAAGAGGATGCCGACTCCGACGATGATAACGATGAGGACGAAGATGACGACGATATCCCGGACAACGGGAAGTTCATAAAGCTGTAAGGGAGAACTTATGACAGGAAAACAGAGAGCAAAGCTCCGCGGTATCGCAAACGGCTATGAGACAATACTGCTGGTGGGCAAGAACGGTGTTACGGACGAAGTGGTGAAGCAGGCCGATGAGGCTCTGTCCGCCCGCGAGCTGATAAAGGGCAAGGTACACGAGACCTGCGAGCTCACCCCCCGCGAAGTATGCGGCGAGCTCTGCGAAAAACTGAACGCAGAGCCTATACAGGTGATCGGCACCAAGTTCGTGATATACAGGCAGAACCGGGACCCCGATAAGAGGGTAGTGTTTACAGATGAGTAAGATCGGAATTTTAGGCGGCACCTTTGACCCGCCGCACATCGGGCATATATCGCTGGCACAGCAGGTAAAGAAGGAGATGAAGCTCTCCGAGGTGCTGGTCATACCCGCGTTCAGAACCCCGTTGAAGAAGGACGGCACTTCGTCCTACAAGGACAGGTTCGAGATGACGAGACTGACCTTCGAGGGCATGGAAGGCTTTGCCGTGTCCGATATCGAGAAGAAGCTCGGCGGCATGAGCTACACCATAAACACCGTAAGGGCGCTGAAAGAGATATATCCGCAGAAGACCGAGTTCTATCTTATCATAGGCGGAGATCAGCTTTTCCAGATTGAGAAGTGGTTCCGCTATGAGGCAATACTGAAGGAGTGCCGCGTCGTTGCCGTGACCCGGGGCGATATCAGCTACACCGATATGCAGGAGTATGCCAACGAGCTGGGCAGAGTGCGTGTGCTGAACATGGACATTCCGGACATTTCCTCGCATGAGATACGCACAAAGGCCGCGGCCGGCGAAGATATCTCGGCTCTTGTGGCTCCGGCGGCGGCTGAATACATCAGAACGGAGGGCCTGTACCGTGGCTGATGACTACAAGGCTCTGATAAAGGGCATGATGGGTAAGAAGCGCTTTATCCACAGCTGCAACGTGGCAGATATGTGCGTAAGACTGGCGGAGATATTCGGCGAGGACAGGGAAAAGGCCTACATAGCCGGCATACTGCACGACTGCCGTAAGGAAGCCGACGCCGATACGCAGAAGCGGGAAATGATGTCGGCAGGGTATTATATCGATCCTGCGGAGCTGGCCTCAAAGAGCACATGGCACGGCATAGCCGCCGCTTACTATGTGCGGCACGAACTGGGGATAGAGGACAGGGATATTTGTGACGCGATACGGTATCATACAGTGGCGCACGCCGCTATGACGAAGCTGGAAAAGATCGTGTATCTCGCCGATCTTGTGTCCGCCGAGCGCGACTACCCCGATGTGGAAAAGTACAGGGCTTATGCGCTGAAAGATCTGGACGACGGTATGTACCGCGCGCTGAAATGGTCGATAGGAAACCTCAGCGCCGACGATAAGAAGATACCCGTCTGCACTGTCGAAGCGTTCAACTACTACATGGACAAGCGGAAGAAAAAAGGAGACTGAAATGACAGATATCGAAGAAGTAAAGGTCGCGGTAAAGGCTCTCGACTCTAAGAAAGCGGGCAATATCCGTGTTATACGCATAGGTGACATCACTGTGCTGGCTAATTATTTCGTCATCGCGGAAGGCACCAGCTCCACGCAGGTGAAGGCTCTTGCCGATGAGGTGGAGTTTCAGATGGGCGAGAAGGGCGTTCAGCCCAAATGCTCGATCAATCAGCAGGGAACAAGCTGGATAACCCTCGACTACATCGACGTGGTGGTACACGTTTTCCTCAACGAGACCCGCGAGTTCTACGGGCTTGAAAAGCTCTGGGCAGACGGCGAGGAAGTTGACGTGTCGGGATTTCTCACGGACTGATTTGTAGATTTTCACAACAAAACAGGCGGAATTGCCCTGTTTTAAGGCCTCCGGTGCCGAAAATAGGCGGTACAATTTGTTTGATATGCCGAAATTGTGCGTTTCGGGGCAAATTATACTTGACAAAATTTGTTATATAATGTATAATGACTTGTGGGTTTAAGTCATACCCGTAATACAGATCATTACGAATAGTTTTGATATTTTATCCTGTGCCGTTAAGGCAAAGGGAGGGAAACAGGAATGGCAGAGATACGTCTTGGCAAAAACGAGTCGCTGGATACCGCTCTTAAGCGTTTCAAGCGTTCGTGCGCAAGAGACGGCGTGCTTGCTGAAGTTCGTAAGAGAGAACACTACGAAAAGCCTTCTGTAAAGCGTAAGAAAAAGTCAGAAGCTGCTCGCAAGCGCAAGTTCAAGTAATGCTGTTACACAGGATTTAAGCGGTCTCGCGCAGACCGCTTAATTTGTTGTATATGGCCCGTACAGAAAAAGAGATATGTTATGCCGCTTTTTAAACCGAAATACTGGATAAAGAACGTGCTGTGCATAGACAGGGAATTTCTCGGCGAGCACGGTATAGATGCGCTTATCCTCGACCTTGACAATACCCTTTCGATGCACGGGGATCCTGCCGCTGAGGAGGGCATACCCGAGTGGCTCGATAAGATGCGCGCGGAGAACGTGCCTATGGTGGTGGTGTCCAACAATACCAACCGCCGTGTGGCTCCGCTGGCGCGCAAGCTGGGGCTGCCCTTCGTCGCGAACGGAGCCAAACCTCTGACGATAGGTCTCACAAGAGCACGAAAACACATGGGCACCGACAAAAAGCGCACCGCGGTCGTCGGAGACCAGATATTCACCGATGTCATGGGCGGCAATCTCGCAGGTATGCCGACGATACTCGTTGAGCCGTTCCACGCCGAGAAGAATCTGTTCTTCAGGATCAAACGCGCCGCCGAAGGCCTTGTTTTCCGGCGTGACCCGAGTAAGATGACGAAAGGACACTGAAATGAAGATATTTGTCATAAACGGACCCAATCTCGATATGCTCGGGAAGCGCGAACCGGAGATATACGGCTCCGACACGCTGGAGAGCATAAACGCCGGGCTTAAGGAGTTCTGCGATACTGTCGGGGTCGAACCGGAGTTCTACCAGTCCAATTCCGAGGGCGCTCTCATAGACATCATTCATTCGGCCCGCGGCAATGCCGACGGCATCGTCATAAACGCGGGCGCGTACACCCATTACAGCATAGCGATACGCGATGCCATAGCCGCGGTGGAGCTGCCCTGCGTTGAGGTACACCTGTCCAACGTACACAAGCGCGAAGAATTCCGGCACAAGTCGATGATATCCGCAGTCTGCACAGGCGTTATATGCGGCTTCGGAAAGAAAGTTTACAGGCTTGCGATAGAAGCACTCATAAACTGATAAAGGAGAACCGGCACCAATGACAAGAACAGACAGAATAGCGGCATCGCTGAAGGACAGCTCTCACGCCGCTATGCTCACAAGTCCCGTTTCGAGGCAGTATGCGACGAGCTTTCGTTCCTCCGCGGGAGTCGTGTTCATTACAAAGGAGAAAAGCTATTTTCTCATAGACGCCAGATATTACGAGCACGCGGCGCGTGAGGCAAAGGGCGTTGAAGTTATACTCCTCACAGACACCCGCAGACAGCTCTATTCAATAATCGAAGAGCACGGCATCAAGACTATCTCGATAGAGAGCAAGACCGTGACGGTAAACGAGCTGAATGACTACCGGAAGCTCTTCGGGACACTTGAGATCGACGAATCCGACTGGCTCTCCAACACACTTGAAAAGATGCGTCTCATAAAGAGCGAGGAAGAGATACAGAAAATAGAGGCTGCCCAGCGCATAGCCGAAGCGGCGTTCCAGAAGCTGCTCGGACAGCTCCGCCTCGGCATGACCGAAAAGCAGGTCGCCTCGGTGCTGGATTTCTTCATGATGGATCTGGGCGCGGACGGCATATCGTTCGATACTATTGCGGCTTCAGGCATAAATTCGGCCTGTCCTCACGCCGTTCCTACCGATAAACCGCTCCAGAAACACGAATTCCTGACACTTGACTTCGGCGCGGTAGTTGACGGATATCATTCCGATATGACAAGAACAGTCGTTATCGACGAAGCGGACGAACACATGAAGGAAGTCTACAATGCCGTGTGGAGCGCCAATGCCGACGCTATGAAGGCAGTCCGCGCCGACGTCACCGGCAAGCTCGTTGACAGCGTTGCCCGCAGCACTCTTGACGCGTGGGGCTATGACGAGTACTTCACTCACGGCCTCGGCCACGGCGTAGGTCTCGAGATCCACGAAGCTCCGACTGTTTCCTCAAAGAGCCCCTATACCCTGCACGAGGGCATGGTGATAACCATTGAACCGGGCGTTTATATCCCCGGGAAATACGGTGTGCGCATCGAGGATATGGTGCTCGTCACCTCCGACGGTTTCAGACTGCTCACCAACGCGCAGAAGACACTTATCAAGATCTGAACCCCGCGCAGAAAACAAATATAAGCACGGATACTGCGGCGGAAAGCTGTATTCAGAAAAAATAAGGAAATTTCAAAAAAACTATTGCAATTTGTGGAAAAATACAGTATAATATATGAGATAGTTATGCAAAAAAATTCAGGAGGATTAAATCATGATCACAGCAGGCGATTTCAGAAACGGAATGACCTTTGAAGAAGACGGCCAGGTAATGCAGGTCGTTGAGTTCCAGCACGTTAAGCCCGGCAAAGGCGCGGCTTTCGTAAGAACCAAGACCAAGAACGTTATCACAGGCGCGGTAGTTGAAAAGTCCTACAACCCGACAGCAAAGTTCCCCACTGCGTTCGTTGAGAGAAAGGATATGGAATACACATATTCCGACGGCGCTCTCTATCACTTCATGGACAGCGAAACATACGAGGATGTTCCGATCAACGCTTCCGAAGTAGGCGACAACTTCAAGTTCGTAAAGGAGAACATGGTCTGCAAGGTACTTTCCTACAAGGGCAAGGTATTCGGCGTTGAGCCCCCCAACTTCGTTGAACTCGAAGTTACCCAGACAGACCCCGGCTTCAAGGGCGATACAGCTACAAACGCCACAAAGCCCGCTACGCTTGAGACAGGCGCTGAGATCCGTGTTCCGCTGTTCATCGATATCGGCGATGTTATACGCATCGATACAAGAACAGGCGAATACATGGAGCGCGCAAACAAGTAACAGTCAACCGGAAACTATTATACGGAGGTAATATTATGGACAACATGACTATTGCCGAAAAGGTCTCCTATATCAAGGGCCTTACCGAGGGTATGAAGATAGACACCGCAACAAACGAGGGCAAAGTCCTCGCGGCTATCCTTGACGTACTCGGAGATATCGCACTCAATATCGAGGATATCGACAGCGACCTCGCGGACCTCACCGATGTGGTCAACGATGTCGAGGACGACCTCATGCAGCTTGAGGACTATGTTTACGATGAGGACGACGATTACAGCGCTCCCGACGATGATGAGGAGCTCTATGAGATCACCTGTCCCGACTGCGGCGAGACAATAACCGCCGATTTCGATGTCATCGCGGACGGAGAGATCAAGTGCCCGAACTGCGGTGCGGATCTTGAATTCGACCTCAGCGCTCTCGATAACGAAGACTGATAGATCAATAAACAATAACGACAAAATAACATTTGTTTTGGGGCGGGGTGAGATTCCCCACCGGCGGTAACGGAGCCTGCACAGGCCTTCCGAAAGTCCGCGAACTCCCGTGAGGGAGCCGAACCGGTGAGATTCCGGTACCGACGGTCATAGTCCGGATGGGAGAAACAAAAAAGCGTACAGATATTTGTACCGCCCTTTTGCTTACCGCGAAAGGGCTTTTTTATTTCTCCATGAAAGGAGTAATAATATGTCAACAGCAGCAAAAACAGTAAAATCAACAGACAAGAAAGTCATAAGCAGCACGAAATTCATCACCATAACGGCGATACTCACGGCGATAGCGGTAGTCCTGCAATATCTGGAATTCCCGGTGCCGATGTTCATTCCGCCCTTCGTGAAGTTCGATTTCTCCGACCTGCCCGCTATACTCGCGGCATTCCTTGTATCACCGGTGTCCGGAGTGCTGGTGTGCCTGCTCAAGAACGTGATCCATATAGCCGTTTCCCAGTCCGCCGGTGTCGGGGAGCTCTGCAACTTCCTGCTGGGCGCGGTCATGGTTATCCCGGCATGGCTGATCTACAAGATAAAGCCCTCAAAAGGCATGGCGGCGGCCGCTATGGCGATAGGCTCGCTCATTACCGCGATAGTGAGCATCTTCATCAATTACTTTATCACTTATCCGTTCTATCAGGAAGCCTATCACCTGCCGATAGACGCCATAATCGGTATGTACCGCGAGCTCAACGGAGGCGTCGGCTCGCTCTGGGACGCGCTTATATGGTTCAACGCCCCCTTCACATTCGTCAAGTTCCTGCTCGATTCGATCGTCGTCTTCTTTATCTATAAACCGCTGGCAAAGGCGATAAAGTAAGGCGCTCCGTCTTGCGGATATGTCAAAAACTGCTCCTTCCGGAAAACTTCCTTACGACATCCGTGTCTTTCCATGGGGGCAGTTTTTTTGTATTCTGATGAAAAGCGGTGTCAATGCGCAATTATTACAATTTTATTACAATTTGCAAAAAAGGTTGATTTAACATCGTGAAAGTGTTATAATAAAATATATATAATGTGAGATTGTGTACATTTTGACGGAAGTGCACAAGAAAAGGAAAAACAATGGTTCACAACAGAAAGATACAGCAGATAGCAGACGAGGTCGAAAAGGTAATAGTCGGAAAGCGCGATGTGGTCACGGTACTGCTGATAGCGCTTCTGTCCGGCGGCCATGTGCTGGTCGAGGACGTTCCGGGTACAGGCAAGACCACCCTCGCAACGGCCATAGGACGTTCGGCGGGTATGGTAAGCCGCAGGGCTCAGTTCACACCCGACGTGACGGCTTCGGATATAACAGGCTTCACTATGTTCAACAGAGAGACCGGTAACTTCGAGTACAGAAGCGGCCTCGTCATGACAAATATACTCCTCGCGGACGAGATAAACAGAGCCACACCGAAAACGCAGTCGGCACTGCTGGAGGCAATGGAAGAGCAGACCGTCACCGTTGACGGCATCACTCACAGGCTCCCGGCTCCGTTCATGGTAATAGCCACGCAGAATGAGCTGGGTTATGTAGGTACATTCCCGCTGCCGGAAGCGCAGCTCGACCGCTTTATGATGAAGATATCCATGGGCTACCCCACCGTTGAGCAGGAAGTCGGCATCATAGCAACAAGACAGAAGAACGACCCCCTTGAAATGCTCATACCCGCCTGCACCAAGGAAGATGTCCTCGCTGCCAAGGAAGAGGTAAAGGACACCAACATAGAGCCCAGCGTCTACCGCTACATCGTTGAGATAGTCGCCGGAACGAGAAATCACCCGGCAGTGGAGCTGGGCGCGAGTCCCCGTGCTTCGCTGGCGCTGATGCGTGCGGCGCAGAGCTACGCTTTCCTGAACAGCCGCGCCTATGTGGTGCCGGAGGACGTGCTCCGCATGACGCCATATATCCTGCCCCACAGGATAAGGCTGACCCAGGAGGCAAAGGTAAAGCACATAGATGTAATGGATGTGCTGCGCGACGTGATAAAGACGGTCAAGCCGCCGTTTACGAGAGGTAACTGAGCCGTATGGCAAAATACAGATTGTTGTATGTGGTGATATGGCTGGGCTCGGCGGCATTCGCTCTTGCCTATGAAAGCAAGCTGACGTTCGTGCTGCTCGTCGGAGTCACGATTCTGCCGGCGGCTTCGCTGATACTGCTGGTGATGTCGGGGCTCCTGATGAAGATCGAGCTTATACCGACGGAAGCCTATGTCGGCAAGATGCAGCATTTCAGCCTTACCATAAAGCTTACAAACAGATTTATAATACCTGCCGCCCCCGTCCTGATAACGGGGGTGTTCCATGAAGAGGACGGTACGATAGCCGGCGACCGGCATATAGTGCTGAGCGCGGCGCCGTTCTCAAAAAGTGAGTACGTTTTCGGCGGCTGTATACGCTACCGCGGCGAGTACACGCTGGGAGTGCAGCGCGCGGTCATCTATGACCTGCTGAGGATATTCCGCTTCAGGCTCGGGCGCACGCCGATGTGTGCGGTCACAGTCACCCCAAGGCGCATAATGCTGGACGAGACCAACGCCCTGTGCGCCGACGACTATGAGAGCAGCCTGACGAACATCTCATTCATGGACAGCAATTCCTTCGTTTCCGTCCGCAAGTACGCCGACGGCGACCTGATGAAGCACGTCCACTGGAAGCTCACCGCGAAGCACGACGAGCTCATGGTCAAGGAAATGGAACAGAATTTAGGCAGCAGCGCCGTCATAATCACAGATATCCATGCGGTATCCGAGGACGGAGACGAGAATATGCGCGTGGCGGACGCCTGCATCGAAGCAGCGCTGGCGATCACGAGAAAGATAATTTCCGACGGGCGCTCGGCTGTCAACGTGTACCGCACGAATGACAAGACCACCGACATACTCTCCGCGGAAAAAAACGAGGACTACGAACAGCTCCTGTCCATATTCGCGGTGCTGCCGATCACCGAGGTCGGCAAGGGCGCCGAGTCCATGATATCGAAAGCGACGGAACGCCTGACCGGTACGGAGCCCATATTCATAATCACCACCGGGATAAGCGCGAAGGCTTTCTCCGGAATAATTGAGCGCATCGGCAGCGGCGGAGGCGAGATAAGGATCTACACTACCGAAGCAGAGCCCTCACCGATGCTCATTGCCGCTGCGGAAACGGTGCGGGGCGCGTCCGTGAACCGCATAGACCCGGACGATGTAGCCGTTTCATTAAGGAATACACTGCGCTGACGCGCGTTTTACAAGGATAAAATGAAAAGAACGACCGAAAAGGACAAAAGCAGAGAACTGCCGAAAAAACAGGGACAGCCTTCCGTGGTGCTTGCACCGGCGGCAAGGCTTGTTTTGCTGTGCGTTATGTCCGCGGCGTTCATTATGATGCCCTGCGAACTGTATGAATTCGAGAATTACAAGTGGGCATTCGCGGGAATAGCCGCCGGAGCTTCGGCGCTGGTATATATACTCGCTTCGCTGCTTCCGCCGTCATTGGTGTACGGCGGAGTGATACTCGCGGGAGGGGGCGCGCTCTGGGTATTCCGGGAACGGGTCTGGCACTACGCACAGTTTTTCTGGGATTATATGATGCTGAAGCTGGACAGCCGCCTTATCGACACTTCACGCAGCTTCATACACAGCTCCGCCCGGATAAAGGCGGGAATGGCATACGAAACCGCCGAAATGCAGAAGGGCATACTCGTCATGGCGGTAATACTGATCGTGCTGACGGCTGTGGTATTCACAGCATCCGTGCGCACAAGATTCCACCTCGCACCGCCCGTGATCGCGGCGACTGCGGTACTTTCACCTGCCGTGGCCGCAGAGCGTGCAGGATATATCCCCTCGTTCTTCCTGTTTGCAGTCTGCATTTTCGGCCTTGTTATAACTACATCGAGCTTTGAGCTGGAACTGGGCTTCACCGACGGTCATCTGCCCTCGGCACGGCTCAGGGAGCACAGAAACGACCTTTCCTACTACCGGCGAACACGCTTCATGGCCGGTAAGAAAAAGCTCCGCAGCGATTCGGAGCGTTTCCACCGCTTTGCCGGCAACAGCATAGCCGTGGCGGCACTGGCGGCGGTCGTGTTCTTTACCGTCGGTGAGAAGATACCCGACGGGAAAGGGCTTAAATATCAGGAGATCCTCTCCGCCGTCGAAGATCTGGGATACCGTGTCGCCGATACCATAAGCGGGCTGCTGGGCTCCACATTCGGGACTTCCGACGACCGGGGCTATTTCAGCGATGTGGGCTACAACGACACCGCCAGCAGTATAAGCATAGCTCCTCCCGGCAGCAGCGACCGTCCGGTGCTGGAAGTCACGCTCTCCCGCAACGACGTGCCGGTGTACCTGCGCGGCGATATAGGCGTGAATTATCACAACGGTTCATGGAGCGGCATAAAGCAGCTGGACAGCCGTTATCGCGAAGCGGTTCCGGACAGCTTCTATCCGGAGACCGAGTATCAGATGTTCCGGAAATACCTGGCTTACATCTACTCCACACCGGATCTCCCCGATATGGTCCTGCCCCTGCAAATGGTGTCGGTCAGATACCTGCGCAATACCCGGGTCATATTCCAGCCCCTCGCCGCGTACGAACTGACCTACCGCGAAAACCCGCAGTATGACTGCTTCTCCGACTTCGTGCTGCGAATGAAGCAGGGTTATGTGAAGAACCACAACTCCCTTGCCCTGACACCGAATTTTGAAAGTAAAGATATTTCGGCCATCAGTCCGGTAAAGGACGACCCCGAGTTCGCGTATTTCTGCCGCGGTGCTCATGCCGGCAGTGACTATATCATATCCTCCGGCGATATAGGAGCTCCCGACGGTATGACGGCCGACGAATACCTGACGGGACTGGGACAATACCGTGCCTATATAAAAGACAACTTCCTGACGACGTACCCGGGTATAAAGAAGTTCACCGCAGGCCTTGGCTCTGTAAGGGGATATGTAAGCGAAGACAACGATGATGCCGGTATGCTCAGGTATCTGATCGCATACGATATCTGCGATTACTTTGCGAAGAACTTCACCTACTCTCTCGACGCGGACAACGGCGAGGATCAGCTGGAGGGCTTCCTGTACGATACCCACAGCGGACACTGCGCTCTGTTCGCCACCGCTATGACGCTGGCTCTGCGGGAATACGGCATACCCGCCCGCTATGTGACGGGCTATGTTGTCGAAGGCGACGGCGAGAAGGTGAAGGACGGCTACAAATACACCATGACCGAACGCCAGCTCCACGCCTGGGTAGAAGTCTACTTCAACGGAATAGGCTGGATAGCTTTTGACCCGACTGCCGGAGTACCCGGCTTCGCGGAAGTGCGCTCGGGCGAATGGGACGGCACCGGCGAGCATGATTACGGCACCGCCACAAAGCCGGCCGATACCAAACCCCCGGAGACTACGACTCCGGAAGAAACCACCACAGTTCCGGCAACATCGGAACCCGCCGTGACCACATCCGACGGCACTGCCGACACGACACGGGAACCCGACGATATTCCCGGCAGCGGCGACTCCGGAAACGGCGGTCACGCACCGCAGCGCGAAGACCTGTTCGCCGTGCTTCTGCCGTTCATTGTTGCAGCGGCTCTGATAACGGCTGTGATAATCATTGCGGTAATGTTCGGTTCAAGCCTGAAACGCGCGGAAAAGAAGGTATTCCGCGGATTCAGGGAGCTGCCGCCGACAGAGGCCTGCACGCTGATGTACCGCTTCACGCTGACGCTGCTGGCGAAGAAGGATATCGTTCCGGGCTGCGAGCAGTTCTATGACTTCGCCGAACGTGTGGACGGAAGCATCGAGCTTAAGGGCGTGAACGTATTCATGATGGACGTTATGCCCGTGTTCGAGAAGTGCGAATTCGCAGGCGGCACTGCCGAAGTGACCGAGGATGAGCGCGCTGCGGCATACAGATTCGTAACTGCTGTATACGGCAAGATAATGGGCGATTACTCATCACTGAAAAGATTTTTTGTTAAAATATCATTATTTTTATAAAAAACTGTTGCAAATTTTTTCTGTTTTTGATATAATCATTTTATAAGCATCATCTCTACAGATTTGGGGGAAATTTTCTATGAATCTTATAACTCGTTCGGATTTTGACGGTCTCGCCTGCGGAGCTCTGCTCTATGAGGCAGGTGTGATCGACACCTTTACTTTCAAGCACCCGAAGGATATACAGGACGGCCTTGTGCCCGTCACGGAGAACGATGTCCTTGCAAACGTTCCGTTCGTTGAGGGCTGCGGACTCTGGTTCGACCACCACTCCAGCGAGTTCGAGCGCCAGCAGCTTGAAGGCAAGTACAAGGGCGAAAGCCGTATAACTCCCAGCTGCGCGAGAATAATATACGAATACTACGGCGGAAAAGAGCGCTTCCCGCAGTTCGACGACCTCATGGAGGCAGTCGACAAGGTAGACAGCGGCAACCTTACAGTTGACGAAGTACTCCATCCGCAGGGCTGGATACTTGTGGGCTTCCTTATGGACCCCAGGACCGGTCTCGGCAGATTCAGGAATTTCACAATAAGCAACTATCAGCTCATGGAGAAACTGCTCACCTGCTGCCGCAGCATGACAACGCAGGAGATACTTGATATGCCCGACATCAAGGAGCGCATCAAGGTCTACAACGAACAGAGCGAGCTGTTCAAGAAAATGGTACACGAACATACCGTGATAAAGGGCGATGTCATAATCACCGACCTGCGCGGCGTTGATCCGATCTACACAGGCAACCGCTTCATGATCTACAGCCTCTATCCCGAGCAGAACATTTCCGCGTGGATAGTTGCGGGCAAAGGCGGCGTAGGCTGCTCCGCGGCTGTCGGATATTCCGTAATGAACAGAACGAGCCATGTCGATGTCGGCAGTCTCATGCTCAAGTACGGCGGCGGCGGTCACCGCAAAGTCGGCACCTGCCAGTTCAAGGACGATGAGATACCCGAAAAGCTCGATAAGATGCTCGACGAGCTTGTCAACTACGACAAATACTACGGCGACAAAAACTAAACACTATAATTCCCCCGCAACACCCTGCGGGGGAATTTTGTAAGAACTAAGGAGTTAATATGACCGCACAGGAATTCGGAAAAACACTCGGCGACAACATCTCAAAAGTAATAATGGGCAAGGAGCGCGAGATACGCATAATAACCGCAGCCCTGCTGGCGGGAGGCCACGTTCTGCTCGAAGACGTGCCGGGCACCGGAAAGACCATGCTGGCACGGGCGGCGGCAAAGTCGCTGGACTGTGAGTTCAGGCGCATACAGTTCACTCCCGACCTGCTGCCCTCGGATATCACGGGCATCAATTTCTTCAATATGAAGACGCAGGAATTTGTTTTCCGCAGAGGCTCGGTGTTCACCAACGTGCTGCTTGCCGATGAGATAAACCGCGCCACGCCACGCACACAGTCGGCTCTGCTTGAGTGTATGGAAGAAAAACAGACCACAGTTGACGGCGAGACCTATAAGCTGGAAGCGCCGTTCTTCGTCATAGCGACCCAGAACCCCGTTGAGACAGCAGGCACCTACCCGCTGCCGGAAGCTCAGCTGGATCGCTTCATCGTGCGACTGCACCTCGGCTACAGCCCGAGACGCAGCGAGCTCGATATGCTTGCGGCTATCGGTGAGCATCACCCGATAGAGGATATCGGGGCAGTACTCACAAAGGCCGATATCGCCGAGGCTTCTCATGAAGCAATGAACGTGAAGCTGGGCGAGGCTTCCGCGGACTACATCTGCGAGATAGGCGAAGCCACCCGCAGGAACGAGAAGGTGCGCCTCGGCCTGAGTCCCCGCGGACTGCTGGCCATGAAGCGTATGGCACAGGCTTACGCGGCGCTTGACGGCAGGAACTATGTCACTCCCGACCACATCAAGACCGTTGCCCCTTACGTCATACCACACAGACTTATCTGCAAGGAGTACGCAGTCAGCCGCAAGGGCAGCACTGCCGATGATGTAGTAAAGCAGATACTTGACGATACGCCCGTGCCTACCGAGGATTTCCGGTAAGCAGCAGGCTGTCAACTTATCGGGAAGGGAGGTGCGTTTTTCCTGGAAATACTTGCTATACTGATACTCGCGGGCATAGTCATAGTCGTTGAGCAGCAGATATTCCTGCGGCTTGTGCTGAAAAACGTCACCTACACCGTACGCTTCAGCAAATCCGAGGCCATGGAGGGCGACACCGTCGAGATAGTCGAGGAGATAATCAACGACAAGCGCCTGCCCGTTCCGTGGGTCAAGACCGAGCTGAATACGAGCCGCTGGCTGGAGTTTTCCGGGACACAGGCGGCAAGAGGCTCCGACACGCGCTTCGTGCCGAGCGTATTCTCACTGCGTCCACGGCAGAAGTGTACCCGCACCAGAACAGTCACAGCGCTCAAACGCGGGTATTTCACCCTTGAGAGCGCAAATATGGTGGGCAGCGATCTGTTCGGGATCGTGTCCGTTTCAAGAAAACTCGACATAAACGAAACTATCCGCATACTGCCGGCGCCTTATGAGCTGCGGGAAGGCGACCTGTCGCAGGAGGAGCTTTACGGCGAGATGACCGCGCGGCGATTCATCTGCGACGACCCGTTCCTGATCTCGGGAGCCCGCGAATACACCGGGCGCGAACCCATGAACCGCATACACTGGAACAGCACTGCCCGGACCGCGCAGCTCATGGTGTTCAACAACGACTACACCACGCTCAACCGCGCGGCGGTCATAATGAATATGCAAAGGAGCCCGGTCGGTGAGCTGCGCCCGCTCATCGTCGGTGATACAGAGACCTACATCAAGGCAGCGGCCTTCATCTTCGATATGCTGGCCGCCAACTCCATCGACACGGACTTCTACACCAACGGTTCAGGCGGCATACACGCCCGGGGCGGCAGCGACAAGGAAGACTATATGCGGCTGCTGCGTGAGCTGGCTCAGATAGAGAATACCTGCTATCTGGAATTTGACGACTTCCTGCGGGAAACGGAGGAGTACGGACGCTGGCTCAGAGACCGCACCGACATCTTCATCATCACTGCCTACATCGACGATGCAATGGCTGATTACGCTTCTGTACAGCGGCGGCGCGGCAAGAACGTCATATTCTACTGCAACGACGACTCGGTCAACGATCCGCGCATAATCCGCATTGGCAGAGTCAACAGATACTACTTCATGAACGACTGAAAAAGGAGGTGTCCGGCATGAAAGGAACGATACTCAAAACGCTGGCGGTCGCGGCATTCGCGGCGGTAGTATTCCCGTTCATTTTCAGCTGTGACATCAATACCTACGGCAATATCAGCGCTCTCAGGCTGCTTTACTACTATGGAATCGGCGCTGTGATATCGCTGCTTGGATTTCTGGTGACATTCCCGGCTAAGAAGCACCCGAAGCTGCGCATACCGCTGCGGATACTCGGTGTACTGACATGGAGCGCGGGCTTTCTGTCGCTGGCCATCGGCGGTGACGGAGTGACCGTTTTCGCCTTCGGGATACTCTGCGTATTTATGTACTTCCTCGGCGAGCGCTTTGCCTATAAGAACTTCGCAGATATGTTCCCGCTGTCGTCGTTCGCGTTTTACATTGCGCTGACGGTGGGCTGTTATATTTTCGCGAGAGTGGCGGCAGAAGAAGCGATAAACGAGACTGCCGCGGACATCATAGTGGCGGCATTCGCGGCGGAATTTGTGGCGGCGGCTCTGCTCGTGAACCAGAGCGGCATCTTCGAGCGCGCCAATATGCGCCGCGAGACACGCACAGCGCTCCCGAAAGGCCTTGCCGGCTACAATGCCGCGCTGATACTCGGCTTCACGGTGACGGCACTGGTGCTGCTGGTATTCAGGAAACCTCTCGCGTGGCTGATCGAACAGATCGGCATACTGTTCATGAGGGTATCCATGTTCATAGCCTCGCTGTTCACAGCTGAATACATGGAGATACAGCCCGGTGAGAAGGGCGACACCGGGCAGATGAGCTACACCGAATCCGGCTTCTCATATATTCTTGAAGCCCTCGCCTTCCTGATCATCATCATTCTTGTCATAGTGTTCCGCGAGAAGATATTCAAGGCGATAAAAGCCTTCTTCGCATTCCTCGGAAACCTGTTCAGCGGCCACCCGGAAGAATCCTTGCGCCCGGATTTCATAGATGTGTTCGAGAATTACGGCGCAAGCACCCGCCGCCGCAAAGAATCCGACAATATCTACGCGGTGCGCCGCAGATATGCCGCGGAGAAGGATCCGGTGAAGAAGTACCGTTTCGGCTACCGGATAGTCCTGTTCCGCATACACGCGGTGAACCAGCGGCTCACACCCGCAGACACGGTCTCCGTGCAGGCCGAGCGCGGCGCCGACTTCTTCGGACGTGAGCGTATGTCCGAGGCCGCCGGCATCTACGATGAAGTGCGCTACGGCGATGCCGTCCCCGATGCCGCTCAGCTCGGACTCATAGATGAGATGACCGGCATGAAGTGACTCAAAGTCGCTGACGCTTGAGTGTGAAGAGAGTCGCTTGCGCTTGAGTGCGAAGAGAGTCGCTGGCGCTTGAGTGCGAAGAGAGTCGCTGACGCTTGAGTGTGAAGAGAGTCGCTTGCGCTTGAGTTGCCTCCGGCGGCCAACCCCTTTAAAAAGGGGTTGGATCCCTAAACAAATCGCTTCGCCTTGCAGATTCGTCCATGAGTACTACTTTTGAAATACTCCGGACTGCGAGGCAGAAAGCCGCCCATAGCAGAATGTAACAGACGGATTGGGGGCGGCGGCTCGCCGCCGGATTGACAGCGGGGGTACCCCGCCGCCTTGCAGATTCGTCCATGAGTACCACTTTCCGGGGTAAAGTAACTACAAACATAAAAATATCTGCTCCTTTTAACTACCAAAAGGAGCAGATTTTTTATGCTTTTTATTGTTGTTTCTTTGTAAAGTGGTACTTATTCTCGGGTCTGCAAGGCGAAGCGTTTTAAGTTTAGGCCAAGCCCTTTTTAAAGGGCGTCATTCTCAAGCGCGCCAGCGCGACTCTTGTTCTCGTTCTCAAACACAAAAGGCTTTTCGGCTTTCAGTGCTCTCATGGAATTCAGGATAGCAAGCACGGCGACACCAACATCGGCGAAGACGGCAAGCCACATATTCGCAAGGCCGAGGGCTCCGAAGATCATGACGGCGAGCTTGACCGCGAGAGCAAAGACTATGTTCTCGCGCACTATCTTCATTGTGCGGCCTGCGATGCGCATAACAAGCGGTATTTTGCGGATATCGTCGTCCATTATGACGATATCGGCAGCTTCTATGGCAGCGTCGCTGCCCATGCTGCCCATTGCTATGCCGACATCAGCACGGGCAAGAACAGGAGCATCATTGATGCCGTCACCGACAAATGCAAGCCTGTCGTTCTTTCCTTTTTCTCCGAGGAGCTTCTCTACAATGCCCACTTTGTCCGCAGGTAAAAGTTCCGAGAAATGCTCGTCAAGTCCGAGCTCCGCCGATACTGCGTCCGCTTCGGCTTTTCTGTCACCCGTAAGCATGACTGTGCGCTGTACACCCGCCGCCCGGAGCGCTTTTATCGCATCTCCGGAACCGTCCTTTATCCCGTCCGAAATAACTATCGCTCCGAGATACGCTCCGTCTGCCGCAGTGTAGACCACCGTTCCCGCACAGTCCAGCTCCTTCGTTTCAATTCCGTTGGCTTTCATCAGCTTGTGGTTGCCAAGCAGTATATGTTTTCCGTCAACTTCCGCGGAAACGCCATGACCGGCAGTTTCACCGGAGCTGCCGACACGCTGCGGACTTACGGGTTTGCCGTAGGCTTCGCGTATCGACACGGCTATCGGATGATTGGAAAAGCACTCCGCCAGTGCCGCTGTTTCAAGAAGCTCCTCATAAGAGCAGCCCTCCGCCTGCACCTTGCTTACCCTGAACTCTCCTTTTGTGAGAGTTCCTGTCTTGTCAAAAACCACAGTCGTCAGCGCCGAGACAGCTTCAAGATAATTGCCGCCCTTGACAAGTATGCCCGCCCGGGAGGCCGCGCCTATACCGCCGAAAAATCCCAGCGGCACCGAGATAACAAGTGCGCAGGGGCAGGAGATCACGAGGAACGTGCAGGCTCTGGCTATCCATTCGCTCCAGTTCCCGTCAACAAACAGCGGCGGCACAACCGCGAGGATAAACGCGGCTATGGTGACTGCGGGGGTGTATATTTTCGCAAATCGTGTGATGAAGTTCTCAACTTTCGCTTTCTTGCTGCCCGCGTTCTCCACAAGTTCAAGAATTCTCGTGACCGTGCTGTCCTCAAAAGCCTTTGTGACTTCAACTTTTACGGTTCCGCTGCCATTTATGCAGCCGCTTATAACTTCATCGCCGACCACGGCTCTTCTCGGAACTGACTCGCCTGTGAGAGCCGCAGTATCTATCATAGTCTCGCCTTCGGTTATAACGCCGTCAAGCGGTATGCGCTCTCCCGGCTTTATTATGATAGTATCTCCGACTTCCACATCGTCGGGATCGACCTGTTCGATCTCGCCGCCGTGTTCGATATTTGCGTATTCCGGCACGATATCCATAAGATCGGTGATCGACTTGCGGGATTTTCCGACGGCGTAGCTCTGAAACAGCTCACCTACCTGATAAAACAGCATAACCGCCACTGCTTCAAGGTATTCCCCTATGCAGAACGCGGCTATGGTGGCTATCATCATCAGCAGGTTCTCGTCGAATACCTGTCCGTGGGATATGTTTTTGAACGCTTTTATGACGATGTCATAACCGATCAGCAGATACGGCACCGCGAATATCGCTATGCACGCCCAGAACGGCAGCTGCCCGAAAATCCCCGTATGCTCACAGATGAACAGCCCCACAAACAGCACTCCTGTGATGATTATGCGCAGGAGCGTTTTCCTCTGCTTTTTTGACAGGCTGCCCATATCACATAAGTATCTTGCAGTCGGGTTCGATCTTCGCACAGGTAGTCTGTACGGTCTTCATTATATCGTCGAAGCGCCCGTCGTCGGCTTCTATGGTCATCTTCTGCATCATGAAGTTCACCGAAGCATCGGTCACGCCGGGTATCTTCTTTATAGCTTCTTCCATTTTCGCGGCGCAGTTGGCGCAGTCAAGATCCTGAAGTTTATATTTCTTTTTCATATCAGTACTCCTTTTCGGTTATCACTTGAACAATTGTTCAAGTGTTTCTGATTACATTATACTCCGTTCATATCCGTTTGTCAATAGATTATTTTAAAATTCTGCACAAAAGCTACGGAAGCGCGGAGCCCGCGCTCCCAATCCGGCGGCGAGCCGCCGCCCCCAATCCGTCTGTTAAATTCTGTTATGAAGTGCCCATTTGTCAATAGTAAAAAACAACAAAAAAGCAAAGCGGGATTTGTGAACCCTAAAAGCATCTGAGAAGAGTCTGAAAACAGATTCCGACCTTAGCCAC
>JAEEGL015811499.1_pt1 | contig 30880 bp, 26 predicted proteins | sample 9134231 | NCBI WGS metagenome assembly JAEEGL01 (sample SAMN16246548, study PRJNA631951) | gut metagenome | biome: gut microbiome; feature: rumen; material: fiber-attached | host: Bos | place: Iran: Karaj | collected 2018-10
ACAGACTTGCAGTCCTCTTGCTCATGTGGCAGATCTTGCAGAAACTGTTTTTCGAAATGGTGTCAGGAATGTTCTTCCAGTCAATAGAATCAGGCTTCATATGGTTTTCTCCTTTGTGAAAATATCGGACGGGTCGTTCTCAATCCAGGTTAGTTTTCTTCTGATTTGAATGTTTCCATTCGATTTACCGAACGTCCTCAGGCCGTTTTTCACCGAAGCGATGATTCAGACAGAAATAACAGATGCTGACAACAAAGTGACAGTATCCGTCAAAGACTTATTTTATTTGCTTCAAGGTATCTTAGCTTAGCAGAGAATCTCATTATCTGACGGCAAAAAACTCTTGGTTTAAATGCTCGAAATGCGTTTATCGGGCAACTGATACGTGGGTTCGAATCCCACCGTCTCCGCCAAACAAATAAACAGCGACCGGAATTATCCGGCCGCTGTTTTTCTTTTTCAGTATGTGATTCTGATCAGAGCACGTTGAATCTTTTGTCAGCAAGTTTCTTTGACGCGATAACAGCACAGGTCATCTCTATGATCAAGAGCAAAAGCACTACAGCTTGTATGATAATACCGTAATAAGCCAGCAATCCTACAGCTTTAGAAATCTCTCCTGCTGTCCAAGTGGGATATTTCTGTGCTTCATACGCATACTTCATTGCAAATTCGCTGCTAATATTCTCAATGATCATGTACAAAGCGCCGTTTGCCAGTACTTCAATGATTACGGCTATCACAAGGTTCCTGACTGTCTTTGAAGGATCAAAACTTCTGCTTATAACAAATGCAAGAAGGATAAGAAATCCAATGGTGACAGCAAGGATAAAGAGGCCGGTAAACCTTACGGTGTTTTCCACTAAAATACTGGGCAAATAATCATACCGGATAACAATACCTTGAGAGGTTTTTTCGAACAGGCATAACAGATCATAATCAGCCTCAGGTCCAAACAGAATAGCTACCATCACGCTTTCGATGATTATCGCGGGAACCGCTCTGGCGAATATTATCTTCGACTTTTTGTAAGGAAGTGAATAATACTTATATGACTTTCCTGAAGAAAGATCAACGACAAATGTCTTATACAGGCTGAGCACTATTGTGGCTATACAAAGAGCATAAAGCACTATTGCGATCAGCTGTAATGCTGCTTCTGCATATGTCGGGATCATTATGTATTCATTTGCCGCGAAGTTTCCCACGGTCTGGAACACCAAATATGCCAATACCAGAAGGATATTGTTCAATAACAGTTTTTTCGTTGTTTCAGAAGCTAATTTGCCGGTCATTTATTGTCACCTCCAAACCAATCAACTTTGAATGTTTCCTTAAAGAATTCGTTTAACGACTTTCCGGTTTCTTCTCTGATCTCTTCAACCGATTTGTGGCAGAAGAGTTTGTTCTCTTTGATCATGAGCACTTCATCAAGTATCGTCTCTACATCATTAAGAAGGTGTGTTGAGATAATGACTGAAGCTTCTTCTTTGAATTCTTTAAGAATGGTTGTCACGATCGCTTCCCTGTTTACCGGATCAACATTTGCGAGCGGTTCATCAAGAAGATATAACTTGGCGTCCCTGCTCAGTGTAAGGATCAGATTAAAGATCTCGCGCGTGCCTTTTGAAAGAGACTCGATCTTGGCGTTTTCGTCGATCTTAAAGGTCTCAAGATACTTTCTGCATTTTTCAGAATCAAAGTCCTTGTGATAATCGTTATAGAATTTCACTGCAGTCCTGACCTTATCCTCACCGCCAAACAGTTCATGGTCAGGAAGATAGCTGACTATGGCTTTTGTTGCAGGTCCCGCTTTTTGACCGTCAACTGTGATCTCGCCTCCATCTAATGTCAGGAAATCCGCAATGAGCTTAATAAGCGTCGTTTTGCCAGAACCGTTAGGAGAAGCAAGTCCGACGATCGTTCCCGGTTTTATCTTAAAGCTGACATCGTCCAGCACCATCTTCGAACCGTATTTCTTTACTATGCTTTTCGCTTCAACGGTATAACTCATTTGCTTTCCGCCTCCTTTAATATTTCGATTGCTTCTTCAAGTGTCAAGCCTGCCGACCTTGTGAATTCAATGTAGTCTTGGGCAGCTTTCAGTGCTGCACATTTGCGATAGTCTGCTATGAGTTCCACGTTGTCGGTAACGCACCTTCCGCTGTTGCGGTATGTTACGATAAGTCCGCTTTCTTCAAGCGCGCTTAGAGCCTTCTGCATCGTATTGGGATTAACGCCGGCTTCCACTGCATATTCTCTGACGGACGGAAGCTTATCCCCTGCTTTGTATTTTCCTGAGACAACATCAATCGTGATCCGTTCAACTATTTGTTGGAATAGCGGCCTTGTCTCATCAAAACTCCAGCTCATGGTGACTCCTTTCATCTATTCTTATGTAACGAGACATTCTGTTCGGGCAAACTGTATTACTGCACTAATACAGTAGCACGCATCAACAGGAGTGTCAATACCCGGGATCAAAAGAATCCACCCGTCCGTGCCAAGAATAAAAAGCGACCGGACAAAACGTCCGGCCGCCCTTGTTTGTTTTTGATTATGACTTACTTGACCTTGATCTTAAACGTTACCGTTTTGGATCCGGGTTGGAAATCATCGGTTCCTGCAGCAGTTACTTTGCATTTGATCGTATATGTTCCCTTCTTGAGCTTCTTCTTAACAGTGACAACACCGGCAGAAGAGATCTTAAAGTACTTCTTAAACTTCTTCTTGGAAACGCTTACAAGCTTGAAAGTAACCGCGCCCTTGGGATGGCTGACCGTAATGACGCTTGCGCGGCTGACCTTCTGCGCTTTTTTCTTAAGCTTTTTGTATTTAAGAGTAGCTGTCTTTCCGGAAGCGGCCATGGTGTTGGTACTCTTTACGCCATAATTGATTTCAATTTTGATCAAGTCACCATTGCCGGTGGAATTTATGGACAGCTGGCCTTCCGCTCCGCCATAGTTTACTTCTTCAAGTGCACCGCAGTCAGCAAACGCATAAGATTCAATGATATGTACTTTTTTCGGTATATCGACTTTTTTCAGATTCTTGCAGCCGGAAAACAATTGATTTTTTAAACGATCAATACCGGCAGGAAGCGTTATACTCTCAAGCGAAGTACAGTTCGAAAAAGCATTGTCATAAATAATCTCCACGCTGTCAGAAATATATATGCTCTTAAGACTTGTACAATATTCAAAAGCTCCGTTGTATATATCGGTTACAGTATCGGGAATACTGACATCAGTAAGATTTTTACAGCCTGAAAACATATAGGAACCGATTATCTCTATGCCGCTTGGAATACTGATCTTTGTCAGGCCCGTACAGCCGAGGAACGCACCATTTCCGCTAATGTCGGCATTCTTTGATAATTTAACATTTGCAAGGCTTGTGCAGTCGGCGAATGCAAATGGGCCGACATATGTCACACTGTCCGGCATGGAAATACTCTTGAGTTTTTCACAGCCTTCAAATGTGCTATATCCAATCTCTTCCACACCGTTTGCAAGCTCAACGGTTTCAAGGCTTTCACAATACCTGAATGCATAATTGCCTATTGATTTAATATATCCCGGAATCTTGATACTCTTCAGAGATCGATAACCGTAAAAGCAATCATCCTCAAGAGCAGTCAACTGGTTGCTGGAAATAACAATGGTCTTAACCTTTTGCTCAGGTTCAGTCTCATAAAAAAGATGTTTTGGGATAACTCCGGAGCCTTTTATAGTCAGTTTTCCCTTATCATCCATTTCGTATATAACAGTACCGTTGACACCGGAACGAACGATCTTATTTGCAGCTTCCTGCTTTTCTGTAAAAGGATCCGACTGCTTTTGAGATTCCTCAGGTTCCTTTGTTTCCGGTTCGGAAGGCTGCTTTTCTTCAGCAGGATCTTCTTCCTTCTCTACGCTTTCATCGGATTCCTTCTTGTCCTCAGGATCCTTTGCCTCCGTTGTCTCGGCAGGCTCTGTCTTCTCAGTAACTTCAGGCTCTGCTTTTTCTGTTGCCTCAGTCTCTTTCTCTTCTTTTTTCTCAGGCGCAGGCTTTTTGGTATCTTCCGGTTCCTGCTTTTCCGTTGCTTCAGTCTGCGCTTCCGTGGTATCAGGTGTCTCATCAGCGAAAACACTTACCGGCATTGCCAGCATCGATACGCACATTACTACAGACAGCAAAACTGAATTGAATTTTAAATGCTTCATAGATACCCCCTAATGTCAATGAATCATACGATGTAATCAATTATATAAGGACAGAAGGCTCAAATTCAAGATTATTTGATAGGATTACTTTTATTACTCAACGTACATAAAGATTACACACCGGGTATTTATACTCGAACTATTGAAGCGGGAATTTCCGCAAACAGGAGGACACCGGGAATGAAAAAGACCTACGTAAAACTCACGACTCTTATCTGTGCATTGATAGTGATAGTGATGTTGCTTGGCTGTGCTCTTTTCAGCCACATTCAGATCAATAAGATCAACACCGGATACATGGATAACATCCATAACGCCACGAAGGCTTCTCCGGGCGATTACGAGCTTACGGACGAAGGTGTTGAGAATATTGTGGAGAAGTACAGTGCAAACAAGTTTTTCCAGGGTACAAACAGTTTGAATATAGGTTACTACGGAAAAACAGACTGGAAGTGGAACGATGCCGATTACACGCACACGATCGAATCCTTTGAATTCCACCGTTCTTCCGCAGTGTTTTACAGCAGCAAAGATAATGTAATCTCGGTAAGATTCATTATCGGTGATGACAGCATGGGCAATGCCATTTATCATATGAATCCCAAGACCGGAGAATGCATAAGGATATTTACGGCACCCGGCAGCAGCATTACTAGCGAGTACACCGTCGAAATCGGAGAATCAAATGACGGTAAGCCTGCGGGTGTAGATATCAGAGTTCAAGACGAAAATGGTGTGAACGTCAATGAGAACTCTCCCATAAAGAAACTCGATAATGAAGCCCAGAAGAAATACGAAGAACTCTTCTCTTCAAATGATTACCCTGATGACCTGGATGAATCAAAGATCGGATGGTTTACATCCTATGTGGTACACAATTCCAAGTCTTCATTGAACAAGGGCCTGGTACAGGTCAAAGAACACGATGTGTTTCTCTTCCATCCGTTCGCAATCGTTTTCCATAATTACGGATACGTCTATCTGATGTTCCTGCTTGTACTTATCGTGCTTCTTTTCCTGGCGGTCTTTTCGATGCGCAGAATGTACAAGAACAGGATGCAGTTCGAAGATAGGACCAAGAGCCTGACAAGGAGCTTTGCACACGAGCTCAAGACCCCTCTGGCCGTTACAAAAGCTTATGTTGAGAACTGGGACCTCGTCGAAGAGAAGGAACGCCCGGAAGTCGCGACCAAGATCAATTCCGAAGTTGACCACATGACAAGAATGGTCAACACACTCTTAGATCTCTCGAAAATGGATTCTGGCGAAGTATCTCTCAACCTTGAGGAAGTGGAACTTTATGATCTGTCAAAGGCATGCTATAAACACTTGGAAAAGATCGCCAATGAAAAAGACATAACATTCGATTTCACGAAGGATAAAGAGGACGGCGAATACAAAGTTGAAGCTGATCTCGACATGATAAAAATGGTCATCTCGAATTTCATGTCCAATGCGATAAAATATGGAAAGAAAAATGTCGGTGTATCTTTATCAGGTGAAGGCAACAACGTTATTTTCAAAATCACCAACGACGGTGAGCCGATAAAAGCCAAAGACAAAAAGAAGATCTGGGATCTGTTCTACAAGAAGGACAAGTCAGGCACGGACCGCCTTAACAGTAACGGCGTAGGACTTGCAGTCAACAAGAGCATCTTAGAGCTTCACAAGGCAAAATTCGGTGTGACCGGAAGCGATAAGGGCACGACCTTCTGGTTCGAGATGAAAAGGGCTAAATAATGACAGATAGCAACTACAAGCTGTTGATCGCAGAAGACGATGTTTCTTTGAGACACATCGTCTCTGCTTTTTTTACAAAGAACGGATTTGAAGTCGATCAGGCCGGTGACGGGATCGAAGCCTGCAGACTGGTATCGGAGAACCGCTACGATGCGATAATCCTGGACATCATGATGCCCTGCAAAGACGGCAGAGAAGTCTGCAGATACATAAGGACAAGATACGACGTTCCGGTCATCTTCCTCACTGCTTTAGGAAGCGAAGACGACATCATCGAAGGCTATGCAACCGGTGCCGATGAATACATAACAAAGCCCTTCTCCACCAAGCTCCTTCTAGTCAAGGTAAATGCCCTGATAAACCGTTACAGAGGCCTTCTCGTAAAGGACGGAAAGATAAGCGTAGCAGAGATCCTGATCGAGCCTTCAAAAAGGCTCGTTGCCGTTAACGGAGAACAAATCGAGATCTCGCCAAAAGAATACGATCTGCTCTTTTATTTCATCGAGAACAAAGAACAGATCCTTACGCGCAACCGCATATTAGATGCCGTCTGGGGAGAGGATTTCGAAGGCTACGACCGCGCAGTCGATACCTATGTCAAAAAGCTCAGGGCTTCACTCGGCAGCGCAAGCTATCACATCGAGACCGTGATAAAAAGCGGTTACATCTGGAAGAACTAAAAAGAGGCCGCTAAACCGCGGCCTCTCTTATTGATTGATCCAGGTACTGTATTACCAGCCTCTGTCTTCCTGCTTGGAAGATTCGTAGATCTCCTTGCATGCCTTGAAGTAATCGTATGTGATGCTTCTGAGGCGGAAAGAAAGGCTCTTGAGAATGAGGTTGATCTTCTCGGGGCTGGTCTTGAAGAGTTCCTCAAGATCCTCGGGACGAACGATCTCTACCTGTGTATCGTCGTCTTCTGCAACTGCTGTTGAATCACGAGGATCATCAGAGAGCATACCCATCTCGCCGAAGCAGGCAACAGGAGAAACTTCAGAAAGCTTAAGCTCATTGGTGGCACCGTAGTTGCTGAACGTACCGATCTTACCGCTTCTCAAGATATACATGCATCTTCCGACTTCACCCTGCTTGTAGATGATGGTGTTGAAGCTGTATGTCTCGGTATTGCCGGCATTCTGCTTGGAAACCGCGTCAGCAGCCTCACGGAGAGCCTCTGCACTTGGCTGCTCGAGTCTTAAGTTCTTAGCCGTAAGATAGATAGACTGCCTTCTCATCATGTTGAAGAAGCCGTCATACTTGTTGCTGGAATTAGCTTTACGGGCATCATCGAGCATTTTCTTGGCTTCATTGCAGTCCTCGATCATGGTCGTGATCCTGTTTCCAAGAAGCTTCATGATAGCAAGGATCTTATCGGGATTCTGCGTGAGATATTCGTTAAGTTCTTCAGCTGCGATCTCAACTACCTTAACTTCGCCTTCAGCAACAATGGATGTGCTGCGGGGATATCCCTCGATTACGGCCATCTCACCGAAATACTGTCCCGGCTCGAGAACGGTAAGCTTTACCTGATCGTCATGGTCATAGTTCTTATATACGGCGGCCTTACCCTCTAAAAGCTGGAAGAAAGTATTGCCCTTGTCTCCCTCTTTTATGATTATCTCGCCATCGTTAAATGTCTTCTCGATCGTACTCATGTTGTGACCACCTTTCTGTCTGCCGGAATGTATAAACAGGCATCAAATCCGTTTTATATTATATACTCACGATTGTATTTTTTCACCGACTGTTTGTCAATTTCAGCCGATGCGGTATTGTGCGCAAACGTGATAAAATTAACATTGGCGGCAGATGCCGAGAACGATATTTTCGAGAAAGAGACACCATGAACCCTAAAGGCAGAAACGGAGCAATTGATTTCCTGAGATTTGCGGCCTCGGTCATATTGGTCCTGCATCACTATCAGCAGGTCTTTAACGTCTTCATCGACAACGGGATCAACTTCTACAGCGGCCGCTTTTACTGGGGACATCTTGTCGATCTCTTCTTTGTCATCTCCGGCTTTTTCCTGGTAAGTGCAGTTACGAAAATATCTGACGGTCAGCTGAAGTTCAAGGAATACTACCTTCACCGCTGCGTAAGGCTCCTTCCTCTTGTCGGAGTGACCGCCATAATCTATTTCGTGGTCAATAACTACGTGTATTTCAACATCATGGGCGAATACTACAAAGCCAGATCGACCGGATCCGAGCTTATCTTATCCATCCTCGGAATGCAGGTCGGCTGGGCAAACCTCGAAGGTTCGCACCTCAACCCTCCGATGTGGTACATAAGCGCCCTTCTGATAGCTTTTGTCGTTATCTATCTGCTCGCATCGGTCAGCGGCAAGATAAAGAAAAGCTATGTTTATTTGGTCATCGTCCTGATACTTCTGTCCATGGCGGGCGACCTTTTCGGATTGAACCTGCCTTTCTTCCAGACGGATGCAAGAAGGGCATATGTCGATGTCTCAATGGGACTTTTGCTCGCCACACTCCTCAAAAAGCATAAGATCAAGGGTATTGGGTATCTGGTTACGATCCCGCTCCTTGCCGCAGGGGCTGCCCTCTATATTCTGGCACTCGATGCGCAAAGGCCTGTCTTCCAGCAGTATGCGCTGGTTTTCCTCTTCTTCCCCGCCATCATGATACTGTGCACTTCGGACTTCGCCCAAAAGCTCTTCTCGGCGAAGATATGGAACGTATTGGGAGGCGCGTCCTTCGATACTTACGTGCTTCACTGCCTCATATTGATCCTGATAAGGTGCGCCGACAAGTATTGGGGCTTCGGGCTCAATTTCGCCAACTGGTGGCTGGAATACCTGATTTGCGTGGTGATCTTCGGAATCGGGCTCCTTTCCTACAAGTTTGTCGAGCCTAATCTCAGGAAACTTGCCGGAAAAGCCGTAAGTTACATATAAAACAGCCCTTTGGGGCACTTTTCGAAAAGCATTTCGCAAAACGGCATAATATGTTGTATAATACCGTACGCTTATATTAAGAATAATCAGCAAGAATATATATATGGAGGCCCGACATGAACGAATACATCAAGCAGATTTCCGAGAGGATCAGAGAACTTCGTGACATACTCGAATTCGATGCGGATGACGTCGCACGCAATATCGGTGTCAGTAAAGACGAGTATCTTGCTTATGAGACCGGCGCAAAAGAGATTCCGATCAGCCTCCTTTACAAAGTCGCTGAGCTTTTCAGAGTTGACCCTACAGTCCTCATGACCGGCGACGTCCCGAGAATGGACGATTACACCGTGGTAAGAGGCGGCAACGGCGTCAAGGTCGAGCGTTATCCCGGTTATTCTTTCAGCGCTTTGGCTTTCAACTACAAGCACAGACAGATGGACCCCATGATCGTTACCCTTTCTAGGTCCGAGACTGCAGAGCTCGTTAAGCACGGCGGCCAGGAATTCAACTACGTCATCGAGGGCACGATCAAGGTAGTAGTCGGAGACCGCGAGTTTACGCTTAACGCAGGCGATTCCATCTACTTCAATCCCGAGAAGCCTCACGGCCAGAGGGCAGTCACCGAGAACGCAAAGTTCCTGACGATCATTAACGGCTAAAACCTAAGGAGAAACGAGTATATATGAGCTTACTGGAAAGATTTGTCGAGAGAGTTGACTTCGACAGCTATGAAGATTTCAAGCAGAACTTCAAACTGAAAGTCCCGAAGGATTTCAACTTCGGTTTCGATGTAGTCGACGTCTATGCAGACACCGAGCCTGAGCGTGAAGCACTTATCTGGTGCGACGACAACGGCAACGAGAAGCACTTCACCTTCACCGACATCAAAGAGAAGAGCAACCGCGTGGCAAACATGTTCAAGGGCCTCGGAATCAAGAAGGGCGACAGAGTCCTCATGATCCTCCGTCAGCGTCCTGAAGTATGGTTCACGATGGTCGGACTCCACAAGCTCGGCGCAGTCGTTATCCCTGCCACTTTCCAGCTCGAATATCACGATATCGTATACCGCTGCAACGCGGCTAACGTTAAGATGATCGTCTGCGCAGATGACCAGTGGATCATCGATAACGTCAACAGCGCCCGTCCCGACTGCAAGACCGTTGAGATCTGCAGCGTAATCGGCAAAGCACCTGAAGGCTGGCGTTCACTTACGGATGACATCGATGCGGCTTCTCCCGTTTTCGAGAGACCCACAGGAGACGAGGCCACACATAATGAAGACCAGATGATCATCTACTTCTCTTCCGGCACGACCGGCGAGCCCAAGATGATCCTTCACGATTACCTCCTCCCGTTAGGACACATCGTCACGGCAAAGTACTGGCAGCAGGTCTACGACGGCTGCAGACACCTTACACAGGCCGATTCCGGCTGGGCAAAGTTCGCATGGGGCAAGATCTACGGCCAGTGGATCGCAGGCGCAGTCAACGTCACATTCGATACACAGGGCAAGTTCAGCGCGCAGAAGATGCTCGAGATCATTGAGAGGCTCAAGCTCAACTCTTTCTGCGGTCCTTCCACGATCTACCGTTACCTTATCCAGGAAGACCTTACAAAGTATGACTTCTCCTCCATCAAGCACTGCTCGATGGCAGGTGAGCCTTTGAATCCTGAGGTCTTCTACAAATGGAAGGATGCTACGGGCCTTGAGATCAGGGAAGGCTTCGGCCAAACCGAAGGAAGCGTTCTTTTCGCTAACTTCCCCTGGGTAGACGTTAAGCCCGGTTCAACAGGCAAGCCCACTCCCCTTTACGATATCCAGCTCTTGGATGACGACGGAAATCCTGTTGAAGACGGTATCGTAGGCAACGTTATCATCAAGAATGCATCTTCACATCCTACGGGACTGTTCAAGGAATACTACCAGAACCCCGAGGCAATGGCTGACCAGTGGCCCGGCGCGGACTACAACACAGGCGACACCGCGTGGAGAGATCCGGACGGCTACATCTGGTTCGTAGGAAGAAACGACGACGTTATCAAGTGCTCTGGTTACCGTATCGGACCGTTCGAGGTTGAGAGCGCCCTTATGACGCACCCTGCAGTCCTCGAGTGCGCAGTCACGTCAGTACCCGATCCGATGAGAGGCCAGGCTGTTAAGGCCACCATCGTCCTTACAAAGCAGTATAAGGGCAAGGGTACACCCGAGCTCATCAAGGAGCTTCAGAATCATGTTAAGCATGCGACCGCTCCTTACAAATATCCGAGAGTCATCGAGTTTGTTGATGACCTTCCCAAGACTGCAAGCGGCAAGATCATGCGTAAGGCGATCAAAAAGGCCGACGAGGAAAAGTACAAGGCAGCCCAGGCTGCACAGCAGTAAAAATCAGGGGACTTTGGTCCCCTTTATAATTTAACATTGTTACACGTAACACTGTTACAGATTAATCCAGACCGTACTTGCGCTTGAATTCTTCGCTGACAGTATTGCCCTTCAGGTAGTCTTTTGCCTGCTCGATCAATTTCTCGGGAGTCTTGTAATCGAAGTAACCAACAGTAGATCCGAATTCATCGGTAAAGGTATGGCAGACGACCATTGCCTGTGAGAGCGAGAGGTCTTTATCATCCTTATCGTATATGCATAAGAAGCCTGCCAGCGAAGCGGTGACCTTACCGTCATTGAGATTGATGATGTCGGTATTTCTGCCGGCAGTGATAAACAGATAATCATGAACGAATTCAAAACTGACGGTTGCATTGCTGGCAAGATCGCCGTGGTTCAGATCGACATTGACGACCTGTTTGCCCAAAGCGTCATAACCGCACAAAACGTCATCTGAATAGAGCACGTAAAGCTTGTCTTTGAAGAACTCAATTCCCTTGGGTGTGCGAAGTTCAGTATCAATGGTGTGAAGCTGCTTACCGTCTGCAGAGAATACACTGATGACTCCGAGACCGGATATTTCCGCGAAACGCTTGCCGTTGTCACTCCATATCGTCTTTTGGCATACGGAAGTAACGGTCTCAGTGAACTTGCCGCTGTCGCAATCGATCATCATGCGCAGGAATTTATCCTGATTATCAACGGTAGTCGAGAAATAGACTACCGCTTTCTTTCCATCGGGCGAGACACTCAGATTGCCGTTAACTAATGCGGTATTATTCTGTTTGCTGAAATCCACCTCGGTCTTCTTGACGGTGTCGTTAGTCATGTCATAAGCAAGCAGCGTCAGCTTGGCGTCTTTCGAGAAAGAGTATCCCCATATCTTTCCGTTACTGAGCGCCATGTACTCTTTCTTGTCAACGGAGAATTCGCTGTTGGCTTTCTCGAATTTACCGTCCGTACAGTTGAGCTTGACGAGCTTATACTTGATTACCCCGTTTTCTCTTTCATTAGAAACATAGTAGAAGTACTTATGATCCGGAGATGAAATATTGGTGGCGGTCAGATCGCTGGTGAGCTTAGTGTCTTGCCAGAGAACCTTTTTGGATTCCATATCAATGCATGCCAATTCGCTTTTCGAACCGATAGCGATCAGATACTTACCGCTTCTATGACCGTCCATTATTATTGGAAGCGAATCCGCACCTGCGAAGTCCTTGAACTTCGTATCAGAGAAACTCGCGCTGTATTCGGTAATGACCTTTTTGGAATCGTCCTCAACAAGGTATGCAAGCTTCTTGTTTTCATCCCTGTAATTAGCCAGGTTGATTACGCCGTCTTTGAAATAACGGCTGCTCTTAACGGTCTTGGCACCTTCAGTCAGCGGGATGCCGAGCATCAGGCCGCTGCGGGTAAGAACAGATGCCGCGGTATCGGAAGCACCGGCCTTGACTGCAGAATCAGGAAGATCGTATGTCTTGATTAGTCTGCCGCTTTTCTTGTCGATGATCACGAACTTGTTTCCGAAAGCAGAGAGCACTACCTGCGAATGTGATCCGTCCAGATTCGTATACTCACCGCTTCCAAGGATCGTGGTAACGATGCGTGTCATTACCGGAACCGGCGTCTGCCAGGCGGATTTGCCGTTTGATGATATCCTTTCAATAATCACGGATGCATCATAGAGCGTATCATTGCTGTTATAGTAATTTGCCGAAGTATCATCCTTTGAGCGTCTGACGACAAGGATGCTTCCGTCATCATCATAATAGATCTTATGGAACGCTCCGGATTCATCTATGACGTTTGACCACTTGTCGGTATTGAAGTCGTAGACATACATCGCGTAGTTATCATAATTCCTGACGGTTCCCTGTACGGCAAGCTTGGTGTAATCATTGTTTAGCGCAAAACGCCTGATCGAAAAAGACGAATCTTCATCACTTTCCTTTGCAAAGATCTCATACTTTCTGGTATCGATCTCATTAAGGACAGAACCGTTATTCGCATCGAAAATATAAAGGACCTGGCCGCAGTTCAATGCAATGTAATCTTTATCGGCATAATAGACCAGAAGGTTATCCTGTGTGATTATGGATTTTTTGGATGTATAATTCCACTTCGGTTCCCAAGTTTTGGAATCATACAGAGTCAGACCGCGCGTGTTTGCAACGATAATGTTATCGTTCTTGTCATATCTGAAATCAAGGAAACGGTTTTCTTTGTTTTCGAGCGTTTTGACTAGTGTGTGGTCTTTAAGATTCCATACGTTTAGTTTGCCGGATGCATCAAGGACCGCAAAGCGTTCGTAGGTGCTGTTAACGTAGTATCCGACGATCGTTGAAGCAGTCTCATATCTCCAAATGGGTGACGAATAAGTCGTTCCCTTTGTAGAGTATGAACCGATCGCTTCAGAAAGCGCATAGCGCGCTTCACTGGTAACAGGACGCACCGATCCGTCGGTATTGACCATTGCCGCCAAAGCCAGCTGTACCGCGCCCAAACGGTCACCGTCATCAAGAAGTTTTTGTGATTCCGTCGCAAGATATCTCGACTGGTTCATCTGTGCTCTGCGGTAATTGTCCTGGATCCTCATAAGCATCCAGCCGATATAGGTCAAAAGCACGATCGCCGCAATAGAGACAATGGCGGTCTCGATGAGGAGCCTTGTTCTCTTATATGCTTTTCTGCGTCTGATGATCTCATCGTAATTGCAGCCGAGCATCGAAGCGGCGAGTCTCGGAAGCTCGGTCTTTCTGGCCTTGGGTATAGGCATTCTGTAGTCCGCCGACAAAGGTTCTACAACCTCGTCCCTGCAGTAGAAAGAACCGTCTGCGAGATAGTGCGTGATATTGTCGTGTCTTAAGACTTCCGGAATGACTTCATCAGGCTCGCCTTCAACAAGTACCGTCAGAACGAGCTGCTTGTTGTAGTCGTGGAGTTCAAGGAATGTGTCTATCTCTCTTTTGACCCAATCCGATTCGGAAGTCCTGTATGAGCAGATGACGATAAGATGCTCGGAAACTCTTAATGCTTCCTCGATCTCTTCTGTCAGGTTGCTTGTTATGGGAAGCTCTTCAACATCCCTGAAAACACGGTTGAATCTCTGCTTTCCCGTCTTCTTGCGCAAAGGCGCGGGAATATTGAAGCGCTCAAGGCTCTTTTGTATCTCCGAGGCAATCCTGGTGTCCTTTTCGGCATGCCTGTAAGATATGAAAGCGTCGTATTTGTAATCCATTCTGCTCGTTCTTCTTCCTTGTGATGTTTCAGATCGTCCGTAAGGAATCAGGTCTCATCCGGCGCGTATGTCTGCGCGAAAATATCCTTGTTGATGATGTAAACGTCATCGGGATCGCTTTCCTTTGCGGCAAGGTAATCGCCCGGCTCACCCTTGAGATACTCTGAACCGTTCCACTTCGTAAAGACCTTTGTAGTCGTGTGGATAGGCATGGCAAGTATCTTGTTGCCGCCTTCAGAGACGCAGGTTTTCGCGACGTGGAGAAGCGGTAAGATCTCACCGGTCTTGGTATTCTTGATGGTCGGGAAATACTCGACTTTCATCTTGTACTCATCGTCAATCTTCTTGTAATTCTTTCCGAAAACCTTTTTGTTGGAAGCATAGATCTCGCCTCTGACTCCGATCATGATGACGGTGTCTTCAGAGACATTGAGATTCGTATCGCCCTCTAACGAACGGACAAGGATGGGAGTTCCGACAGGCAGGAATTCAGAAGGAACCACATAACCCTGCTTGAGAGGAAGCTTCGCGTAATGCTTCATCTTGGACATGTCGAGCTTGTCCTTGCCTGCGTAGATGATCTTGCAGTCATGATAGTAATCGTGCAGACGGTCACGCAAAACCGTTGTGACGATCGCGTGCCTGTGGATGTCATCAGACGAGAGATAATCAGGTCTTAAGTCTGCCAAAAGTTCCTTCTGGATAAGGCCGCCGGCCTTGTCAGAACGGCCGCCGCCGGAGCCGATGCGGCGCGCGATATATTCGGCGAGCTCATCTGCCCTGACTTCGTTGGTGCAGCTTCTTACGGAGAACTTAACGCCGACGTCCAGTTCAGAGAAAACGACGCAAACGTCAACCGTATCAACTGCAAGGAAAAAGTCGCTGATAAGTCCCAGGATGTTCGGGTCGCACGGCATAGTCTCGAGAAGCGCGTATCTGTGCACTTCATGGTACTCATATCCAAGGAGCGCCATGCCCGCGATCTTAACTTCCTGAAGCGTCATGTTCATGTTGCAGAAATGCTTGATCAAAGCCTTGTCGTAATAGATGTCGTCAAGCATATCGCGGTCTAACGGATGGTAAACCTCCGCGAGAGTGTTTGTGTCAGTATAAAGTCCGTAGTAAAGGGCCGTGGAAAGATTCTTGCTGATCTCGAATTCTTCATTGCGCAAAAGATCCCAGACGATGGTCGAGCAGCTGCCGACTCCCTGACGGACATCGTTCAGGGCCGGAGGATTGTTGTCCACGAGATAGTGGTGATCTATCGAAGCGATGTTCTTCGCATCAAATCTGCGGACGTTGCCCTCGCCGTAAATGCAGTCGCAGGTGATAAGGAGCTGGGGCTCTCTGTCCAGCCTTACAACATACTCAATGGGGATATTGAGTACTTCGACCATGAACTTGAGGTTGGTTTTAGAAATAACGAAATTGCCTGAATAAATGAATCTGACTCTTTTACCCATGGCCTTCAGGTAACTGTATACTCCGTAACCCGAGGCAATGGCATCCGCGTCGGGGTTGTCATGGGCTTGAATAACTATATCGTCAAATTCAAGAAGATCGGACAGTTTCATTGTGTGATTCCCTCCAGGTCTGTAAACACTCCAATTATTATACAATATTCCCTTATATAGAGAAACGGCAGAACGATCATGCGATCATCCTGCCGTTTGCATGGAAACTCCGTAAAAGATCAGTTGTCGATCATCTTCTTAAGATCAGCTGCGGACGGAACGTCTACGCCTGTCTTCTTCTCAACTGCGCCAGCAGCCTTCTCGAAAACTTCGTTAGCCTGCTCATTCTTAGCAACGGCATCGAGTGCGCCGCTTGCTGTTTCCTTGATCTTGTTGATGTCGATGTTCGGTAAGTCTGCCATGATATTAACCTCCGGGTTGATTTATGATTAGATTATAGTTCTTTACGCCTTAAAACAAAACCCCCGCAACGCAGCTTGCGGGGGATAAATTAGTTTGTTAAGTTGTGGTTCAAGTGTTGCAGTGGTCTGTCGGTTCCGTGCTGAGTAATAACTCAATTTAAGTAGAAAACCTTACAGGAGAAGAACTGAACCAAGCGAGACCAACTGCCTGCTTGATGTATTATCTTGTCCCATTGGTCTCACCTCCTTTGAACCTGTTATGTATTGGTTCTTTTCTGATGGCTTAAGTCTACCATACGCGATGTCAGAATGTGTTATGAAATTATGAACGATTTCTGACATTGGGGTTACATATTCCCGGAGGACGGATCAGCCGTTAAGAGCTTTGAGCATCTCGAGATAACGCGACTTCAAGTCGATCCCCGTGGTCTTGAACTGCGCGACATAGCCGTCGTAATAAAGTATGCTCTGCAGGTTGATGTAAGAGGTGTTGCCGATCCTCGTAAGGATCTCAAGTTCTCTCTCGACGGCAACTTCCATCATCTTGCTTATCTTAAGTTCTTCCTCGCCGGTGCGGCGTCTCATAATGTTGGTCTTCGTAAAGTTGATGTACGCGTTATCGTCTGTCTTCAGGCAGTCCCAGAGAGCGCCGGAGAAATCGGCGTCAGGACGCATCGAATAAATCGCGTTTACGAACTCGGCATATGCTTCGACAAGGTCGTTTTGCGTGTGGCCTGCTTCATCGGCAAGCTTAAGAAATCTCGCGAGGCTCGCCAAAGGCTCCTTCTTGCGCATTCCGCCGAAGATTGCCAGTGAGTTGATGTCCATTATCAGATCAGCCATATAATCTCCAAATCAGTCGTCGTCGTGATCGGACCAGATCGTCGTGCTGCCACGGTCAAGCGCGACAATACCCGTACGGCACATTTCGATGATACCGAATGCCTTAACGTTCTGGATGAATCCGTCTATCTTCTGTGAATCACCCGTAACCTCAATGCTTATCGCCTCTTCGCCGAGATCGATTATCTTGGCCCTGAAGATGTTGGCGGTCTCAAGGATCCTATCCCTGACGTCTTCACCGTTTCTGACCTTTATCAGCATGAGTTCACGCTTGATACATTCCTCGTTCGAAAGGACAACGACCTTCTTGACGTTGTAGAGTTTTCTAAGCTGCGAGACGACCTGGTCCTTATCAGTCTTTGCCGCGGACAACGTAATCGTGATACGCGAATATGCGGGCGACTCCGTCTCACCTACGGTAAGTGAGTCGATGTTGAATCCTCTTCTCGTGAACATGGCCGTAACGCGCGAGAGAACGCCGTACTGGTTGTCGACGTAGATGGCGATGATTATCTTATCCTTCTTCATTCTCGGCCTCCTTCCATGTCACAAGATTATCGAAAGTCCCGCCGGGCCTGAGCATCGGAAGCACCATCGCATCAGGATCTATCTTCATGTCGATGACGGCAGGTCCTTCATATGCGTATGCCTTCCCGAAAACATCCCTGAACTCATCTATGTTATCAGCCTTAAAGCCCTTTGCGCCAAAGGCTTCTGCGAGCTTAACGAAATCCGTTCCGCGCTCTAGTGTGGTGCCGGCGTATCTCTTGTCATAGAACAATGTCTGCCACTGTCTGACCATTCCGAGCGTACGGTTGTTGAACACGACTATGGTAACAGGAACATTGTAAGTTACGGCCGTAGCGAGTTCATTGAGGCTCATGCCGAAGCTTCCGTCACCTGTTATGAGAACGGATCTTTTGCCTGTCGCAAAACATGAACCGATGGCGGCTCCAAGGCCGAAGCCCATCGTTCCGAGACCGCCGGAACTAAGCCACGTATGCTTCTTGCGGAAGTTATAGAACTGCGCTGTCCACATCTGATGCTGGCCTACGTCGGTTGCGATGCGCGTGTCCGGTTTTACTTTGGAGGCTATCTCAAGGATGACCTCACGCGGAACGAAGCTGTCATCGTCATATGCATCTGATTCGCGCGCTCTCAACGACTTTATCTTCTCTTCCCAGTCAGGGAGCTTTTTGGCCTCAACGGCATCCGCGAGCCTTGCGAGGAAGTCCTTGATGTTGCAGCAGACTCCGAGATCGACCGAGACGTTCTTGCCTATCTCGGCAAAGTCCGCATCGATGTGTATCTTCTTTGAATTGAGCGCATATCTGTCCGTCTTGCCGGTCGCACGGTCAGAGAACCTGACGCCGACGGCGATCATGAGATCGCTTTTCGCGAGCGCGACGGAAGATGCGAAGTGACCGTGCATTCCCTGCATTCCGAGGAATCTCGGATTAGTCGAAGGGATCTCCGAAAGACCCATCATGGAACATCCGATGAATGCGTCGATTTTCTCTGCAAGCGTTAAGATCTCAGTGCCCGCGCCTGCCCTGACGGCACCGCCGCCGAAATAAATGTAAGGCCTCTTGCACTCAGCAATGAGCTCTGCAGCCTTTGCGATCATCGCGTCATCAGCCTTCGGAGGCTTTGCGGGAACGACCTTCTTTAAGGGCTTAAACTCGCACGTTCCGATCTGTAAATCGTTCGGAATATCGATGAGGACAGGACCCGGTCTCCCCGAAGTCGCAATCTTGAAAGCCTCACGGATCGTGTCTGCAAGGACACTAATATCTCTTACGAAAAAATTGTGCTTGGTAATGGGCAAAGTAACGCCGGTGATGTCGATCTCCTGGAAAGCATCACGTCCGATCATGGAATTCGAGACGTTTCCCGTTATTGCGATCACGGGAACGGAATCGAGGAAAGCCGTTGCGATGCCCGTAACGAGATTCGTCGCACCGGGGCCTGAAGTCGCAATGACGACGCCGGGCTTGCCGGTGGATCTTGCATAACCGTCAGCCGCATGCGCAGCGCCCTGTTCATGTGCAGCGAGGACATGAGTGATCTCGTCCTTGCGGTCAAAAAGCTTGTCATAGATATCGATTACGGTCGCTCCCGGGAAACCGAACACAGTATCAACACCTTGTTCTATCAAGGTCTCGATAACTATCTGGGCGCCTGTAATTTTCATCGCAATATACTCCTTTTAGGATTCAATTATCTGTCTTCGCGATAATAGTTTCTTCCAATTGCCGAAGGTTCGCAACTGTTATTATTTTTTCTGACCGAACTGAGCAAGAGAACGATGAGAGTGATAATGAACGGCAGCGCGGAGAAGAACTGTGCGGGGATCTTGGTAAGCCAGCCGAGTGTGTTCGGGAAAGCCGTTGCAAGGGGCGCGTTCTGGACACGCAGCGTATTGAAGAATCCGAAGATGAACGTTCCGAGGATTGCCTTGGCAGGGCTCCAGTTCGCGAAAATAACGAGAGCGATCGAGATCCAGCCGTAACCGTTGATCCAGCAGTTCGAGCCTTCGAACGTGCCGCCCATGTTGAGTGCCATGTAAAGGCCTCCGATGCCCATGATGCCCGATCCGACGATAATGTGAATGTACTTGTACATCGAGATGTTGACGCCCAGAGAGTCTGCTGCCGCCGGGTTCTCGCCGATCGCTCGCAGCTTCAATCCGGGTACTGTCTTGTTGAAGTACAGCCACATGAGAATGGCAATGATGACGCCGACATAGATGAGGATCGTGTGCGAGAAAAGGACTTTGCCCAGAACGGGTATCTTGGATAAAAGCGGGATCTCTATGGGCGAGAACTGCTTGTCGAGAGCGCTGTCACCCAAAGCGGGCCACTTGGAAGGGCTGTTCGATACCGCGTTTCCGATGAAGTAATAGAACGCGACGCCGAACGTCGTGATCGTAAGTCCGGTAACGTTCTGGTTTGCCTGCAAAGTAACGGTCAGGAACGCAAAGAGGAGTCCTACGAGGCCTGCCGCTGCAAAGCTTATGAGGCACGCAACAAGAAGGCTTCCCGTGCGCATTCCGATGAGATATCCTGCGACGGCTCCTATCGCCATCGTTCCTTCAACGCCGAGGTTCAAAGAACCGGCCTTCTCGATCATGATCTCGCCGGTTGTGCCGTACAAAAGCGGGATGTTGTAAACGATAATGCTGAAAAGGAAGAGCGTAATTACATCAAGCATTTTTCGCATCCTCCTTCCTCTTCAAAGTAAACGTCGCGAAAAAATCCGCGGCAAGAACGGAAAACAATATTATTCCCTGTAAGAGATCCGCGAAGTTGCTGTCGATCGCAGGATACTTGGTCGCCGCGGTCTTGCAGCCGAACTGGAGTACCGAGATAAGTACCGACGTGACCGCGATAGCGGGAACGTTCAGTTTGCTGAGCCACGCGACCACGATGCCGGTCCAGCCGACATTGTTTGTAATCGTCTCTGATATCGTTCCTGAAGATGAAGCGGTAAGTCCCGCAGCAAGTCCGATCATCGCGGATGAGATGAACATCGTGCGCATGACGATCTTTCCGACCTTCATGCCCGCGTACTTTGCCGTGGCGCTGCTGTCACCTACGACTGAAATCTCGTATCCGTGCTTGGTGTACTTAAGGTAGATGTAGATCAATACCATAAGGACAACCGCGATTATGACAGACCACAAAAGATTAAAGTTACCGATCTTGATGCCGTCCATTATCGCAGACTCCGGGAACTTGCCGAAAATAGGCCTTGCGGACTTCGGATCAAGGAAGAAGTTCCAGTCTTCTTTTGTCTTGCCCAGATAAGTAATCACATAGAGCATTATGTAATTGATCATGAGCGTTACGAGCGTCTCATTGGTGTTGAACTTCACCTTGAAGAACGCGACGAAAAGTCCCATGATACCGCTCGACAGCATGGCCGCAAGGCACATGAGAACTATCGTAACAGGCCTTGGCAGTCCCGTAACGGTGAATGCCACGATGGCCGCGCTGATGGCGCCCGCAAGGAACTCGCCCTCGCCTCCGATGTTCCAGAAACGCATCTTGAACGACAATCCCAGCGCAAGCGAAGTAATGAGGAGCGGGACCAGTATCTTAAGGAAACCTTCGACATTTTTATAGGCATACTTGTTGCCTATCATGCCGATGCTGAGCATTCTTCCGTAGAACTCGAGCGGCGCTATGCCGAGTGACCACAAAAGGATAGCGCCTATGCCGAGAGATATGAGTATTCCGATTAGGTAATAGACAAGACGTCTTGCAAGTGACTGACCGGAGCGTCTTACGAGATGGTATTTCTTCATAGACCGGCATCCTCCGTTTCTTTCTTATCGTCGTCGGCAATTACGGAATCCTTTGCGATTCCCGCTGTCTTGCCGCCCTTATCAACAAGGTCTAATGCACCGGTCATCATGAGACCGATCTCTTCCTTGGTCGTGTGATTGCTGTTAACGACGCCCTGCAGCCTGCCGTGACAGATTACCATGATCTTGTCGCATAGAGCCATCATGACGTCAATGTCTTCACCTATGAAAAGAATGCCGACATCTTTCTTTTTCTGTTCGTTAAGGATGTCGTAGATCATGTAAGACGAGTTGATATCAAGTCCTCTTACCGGGTATGCCGTGATGAGGACGTTCGGACCCGCCTTGATCTCGCGTCCCAAAAGAACCTTCTGGACGTTGCCGCCCGAGAGCTTTCTTACAGCGGTCTCTGTTGAAGGAGTAACGACCTTGAACCTGTCGATTACCTTTTTCGCCTCTTCCCTTGCGGACTTCCTGTCGATGAACGGTCCTTTGTGCTCACCGTAATTCTTAAGGATCATGTTGTCCGTAATGGACAATGAAGGAGCAAGTCCCATGCCGAGTCTGTCCTCGGGAATGAAGCTCATGGAGATGCCCTTTTCGAGGATCTTGCGCGGATTAAGACCGACGATGTTCTCGCCCTTATGTATCATCTTGCCCTCTACGATGGGACGCAGTCCCGCTATTGCTTCGCAGAGTTCTTTCTGGCCCGAGCCCGCAATTCCCGCGACGCCTAAGATCTCGCCGCCTCTGATGTAGAAATCAAGGTGATCTACCGCGATCGCGCCCTCATCGTTTCTGACCGTGAGTCCGCGGATCTCGAGCAAAGGCTTTGTCTTCTCGATGACAGGACACTTGATGTCAAGATCGATCTTACGTCCTACCATGAGTTCTGTGAGCTTCTTCTCGTCAGTCTCTGAGGTCGTTACGGTATCGATGTATTCACCGTGTCTCAAGACTGTGACTCTGTCAGATATCTCCATTACCTCATTTAGCTTATGAGTGATGATTATTATCGAATGTCCTTCCTCTTTCATCTTGCGGAGGACCTTGAAAAGCCTGGTTATTTCCTGGACGGTAAGCACTGCCGTAGGCTCGTCGAGAATTATTATCTTTGCTCCGTAGCAAAGCACTTTCAGTATCTCGAGAGTCTGTTTTTCCGAAACGGACATGTTGGATACCAGCTTGTCCGGATCTATGTCAAAGCCGAATTTCTCGGCCATCTTCATTACTTCGTTTTTTGTCTCCTTCTTCAAAAGGAGTCCCTTGTCATCCCTTAATCCGATCCTGATGTTGTCAAGCGCGGAGAAGCGCTCGATAAGCTTGAAGTGCTGATGCACCATTCCGATCCCGAGCTTCGCCGAATCTTCAGGCGAGCTGATGGATACTTTTTTGCCGTCAACAAAAATAGAACCGCTGTCGGGCATATAAATGCCCGACAGCATGTTCATGAGAGTCGTTTTGCCGGATCCGTTCTCGCCCAAAAGAGCGAGGATCTCACCTTTTTTGAGCTGCAGGCTGACATTCTTGTTTGCGAACAGCGGTCCGAACTGCTTCGATATACCTTTTAGTTCGATGGCATAATCCATAAAGCCTCTCCTGCAGCGTTATTGAGCGAAAATCAGTTAACCTGGTTAACGCCTTCTACGTAGTAGTTCATAGAACCCTGGATAACGTCGTCGCCAACGGAAGCACCGCCTGCTGCAACCTTCTCCTCGCCCTTGTTTGTCTTGAGTGCGGCATTCGTCTGCTCAACGGCAACTGAACCTGCAGCGCCGGAGAACTTGAGCTTAACGCCTGAGAATACATCCCACTTGCCGGAAGTCATAAGATCTCTTGCAAGCTTGATTGCCTCAGCTGTTTCAGGCTCGCAGTTGGAAGACAGAGGTGAAACGTCAACGAGACCTGCATTGAGTCCCTGATAGTAGTTGCCTACTTTCGTCATGAACGAATCTTTGTCTGTCATTGCAGCCTTCATAGCTGTTGCATAGTAAGCGCTCCAGTTCCAGATAGCTGCCGTGAGGTGAGCCTTGGGAGCTTCTGCTGTCATGTCGGAGTTGTATCCGCATCCGAATACGCCCTTCTCGTTTGCAACGATCTGAGGCTGAGCGGAGTCGCAGTGCTGGCCGATAACGCCGCACTTATATGTGTCGATGAGGACCTGAGCTGCCTGTCTCTCCTTCTCCTGATCGCCCCATGTTGAGATCTCGTAAACGTGGATCTTTGCATTGGGGTTAACAGACATTGCACCGAGAGCGAAGCCGTTGATTCCGGAGCAGGTCTCTGCATACTCTGTACCCCAAGCGGAAACGTAACCGATGTTATCGTTCTTGATGGCAAGAGACTTGTATCCTGCTGCGATACCTGCAAGGTAACGTGCCTGATAGATCCTTCCGAAATAATTGTTGAAGTTCTTCTCGTTGGACATGTATCCGGTTGCGTGAGAGAAGATGATGTCAGGATACTCTGTAGCCTTCTCGTTCATCGCATTGATATAGCCGAAGCTGATACCGAAGATGATGTTGCATCCGTCGCCTGCGAGCTGGTCGATAGCCTGCTTGACCTTCTCGTCATCCTCAGGAACGTTGTCAACAATGTAAAGATCCTTGGAAGGATCAAGACCGACTTCCTTCATTGCTTCGGTAATGCCCTTGTGATGAGCAAAGGTATAACCTGAAGTGTCGTTCTGGCTGTTGATGTAGATCGCGCCGACCTTGAAATCTCCTGCTGCGGGCTTTGTATCTCCCTCAGTCTCCTTAGAACCGGCTGTGGTCTCCTCTGCCTTTGTCGTAGCTGATGACTCTGCAGGCTTGCTCTGGCATCCCGAAAGGGATAAGCAGGAAGTCACTGCAAATGCCATTGTCAGCACCAGTGAAACCAATTTCTTCATAATTTGCCTCCATTTATTTCTTTTTATGCAAAGCTAATTGCATACACGTTATTAACGGGACTTATAGTCCCTCTTCACTGCTCCCTGAAAGTCAGGGAAGTGTCGCTCATCGAGTCGATGATCGCAAGTGATTCGACCCTGATGCCTTTGGCCCTCAAAGCGTCTCCGCCGCCCTGGAAGCCCTTCTCAATCTCGATCGCGGCACCCGCCAGCTTCGCACCGGCCTTGTCCGTTATATCCATGAGGCCGTTTAATGCATTGCCCATGGCCAGGAAATCATCAACGATAAGGATGGTATCGTCCGCGTTAATGTATTCCTTGGCGACCGCGATCTCGTAAGTCTTCTGATGTGTGTACGAAAAAACGTTGGAAGTATAAACGTCACTGCTCATATTGCTGGAAGCGTGCTTTTTCGCGTAAACGACAGGCACGCCCATGGCACAGCCTGCTGCTACGGCGATCGCGATTCCGGATGATTCGATTGTGAGGATCTTTGTGACGCCTGAGTCACCGAAAAGACGGGCTATCTCGTTGCCCATGTCCATGAGGAGCGCAGTATCTATCTGCTGATTAAGAAAACTCCCGACCTTAAGTACTTCACCGGGCAATACCCGGCCTTCCTTAAGTATCCTTTCCTCCAACGCGCGAATGGTGACCACCTCCCGAACACCCTACTATCTTATAATTATTACAATTTGGTGTCAAACCCGGAAAAAGGCGGGATAAATAACGAAAAAGCCCTGTTTTCAGGGCTTTACGAGCATTTTCCTTTTTGTTTCGGAAGAGGAATTTTCCGCACTTTCCGTACTTTCGGTCTCTGCGGTCGTAGCGGTCGCGGCCTCATCTACGGAAGAGAACGCCGAGGATACTCTTTCGGAGGCTTCGGCCCATTTTTTCGCCGTGGCGGCATTGAAATACTCGCAGAGCTTGTTGCAAAGAGCCTCTGCAAGATCGATGCCCCCGGATGCTACCGCTTTGGTATCAAGGTATGGCTCTTCGTACCCTTCTTTAAGCTTGTATAACATCGAATAGTCGGAAGAATAGCCCGCGCCGTGGATGAGGATCGTGCCGACCGTATCGCACGGTTTTCCGCCTATGCATAGGACCGGAACGCCGTTATCGACTATGCAGTTGCGCAATACTTCGTTGGCATCGTCCGTAAGATCGCTACCGGTATTGATGACGATCAGCATGAATTCGCTGTAATCTCTTGGGATGATCTCTTTCTTGCTTCCGTCTTCACCCTTGATGGTGATGTGGAAAGTCGTGGACTTGATCGGCATGTTGTCATTACGGATCTGATCGGGCTTGATGATGTTTATTTTCGGTTTGAGTGATTCAAGCTCTTCAGGCACATCGCCGATCCAGTAGATCGTAAGATCCATGGCATTGAGTGACGCGATCTTTTCTTCTATGTCTTTTTGTCTTTTGAGCACGGCATTGCGTCTTACGGACGTGTTGAAGACCATCGCGATTCCAAGGAAGAAGAAACCGACAAGCAGGAAAAGAACTACAACTCCGGTCTTATTACGGTCCACGGTATCAGTTTGCCTCGCAGAAAGGTTTTACGCCCGCAATAACCTTCGCAGCGAAATCCTCTTTGGAGGATGCGCAGTAAGCGTCCATGTTATCAAGATAAGGCAGGCAGTATTTCCTCATGTTATCGAGCAAGTATTTGAGCTGTTCGCCTTCCTGATCAGTCTCGGCGATTATGAGCCAGCTCGTACGGTCGATGCCGTTTTCGCGCATCAGACGGACCCATATCTTTCTGACGGAAGGTTCGATCTTGAGGTATTCGGTAAGCGCATTGCGGAGCTCGGGCGGATACTTGTCGGGCTCGCCGACCTTTGCCGTACCGTCTCCTCCAATGCCCATCTGCCGGGCAATGAGCTTGACCATGTCCTTTCCGAAAAGGACCTCTTCAACGCCCGGGTTGATCACGAATCCGGAAAGTCCCATCTTATCGGTCATTACGACCTCGACAAGATCTCCGAAGCCGGCCAGTACTCCCTGCTGCTTCTTGTTTTTACTTTCAAATGCGACCTCGAAGCTGTCCGAATCGGAATAGCAGACCATGTATTTGAGGCCCTTTTTGTCGCTGACGGCGTGGAAACTGTAAGAACCCTCCGTTCCGTCGACGGGCACGATGAATCTGGCGGCCGCGGCAGCCTTAAGGAGAGCGATCATGTTCTCCTCATTGTTGTTCTCACGGATCTTGCCTAAGAGCTCGACAAGCTCTTCATTCTCTATTCTTTCGATCTTGTTTGAATCAGGTTCAGCCATACACACCTCAGAATACGGTCCCTACGAGCCTTGTCCAGAACAACAGCGTTATAAGCATGAGGACTGTAGACAATGTTACTATTCTCGTGCAGAGATCGGGAGACGTATCGTATTTCTCGGCGTAAAGGACGTTGAGCGATCCACACGGAAGCGCGCACATGAGTACCATGACCTTCATTGTATCGGGCTTGATCGAAAACGCGTGTCCCAGAGACCACACTGCAAGAAATGCAATGGCAGGGATCAGGATAAGTCTGGCAAACGATACGGCATACGGCTTCCAGTCAAGGAACTGTTTCCTGATATTGACTGTCGCAAGCTGTGAGCCCATGATCATCATCGACATGGGAACTGACATGTCTCCGACCATGGATATCGTCGCGTTTACGAATCCGGGCATTCTCCAGGGAACGATGAACAGTATGATCGCCGCGACCGAAGCCGTGGATACCGTGCTGTTGAAGATCTCGGTTATCTTGAACTGAGGTTTTTTGGAGATGATGTGTCCGCCGTATGTATAGAAGAATGCGTTATAAACGAGATTGAATACCGCTGCGAGCAGAAGACCGCGGTCACCGTAAAGAGCACGCATCAGAGGGAATCCGACGAAGCCCGTATTGGCGAAAACGGTGCATGTGATCATGACTCTCCGGTCATCATCAGATGTTTTCGTCTGCCTGTAAACATATTTGGAAATCACAAGGGCAAGAGCATAATAGGCGGTGGCAAAAGCGACCATTGCTCCCATTCCCTTGAGTTCCTCGAACGAGAAGTTGGTCTGGCTCGATGATATGATCATGAACGGGAGAACTGCCTTGAGCAATATCTCGGTCAGGACCTTTTCGCCGCGCATATCGAGCACCCTGTTTTTGTTTAAGACAAAACCAAGGATGAAACAGACGAATACTTTAAAGAATACGACGTATACCTGTAACATAACTACCCGTTCCTTTTATCAGCCGCCCGATGCGGAAAGCGCCGCTCTCGCAGCTGTCCTGTACCCCTCCATTATTCTCGACACTTCAAACGCCGGCATGTCCGTTTCGTATTTTCTTCCGGGAACATAGTATTTCCCCGTGTCTTCAATACCACCAAATATACCGCAAGAAATGCCTGCTGCAAAACCCGCGCCCATGGCGGTCATCTCATCGCTTGAAGCACGCGTTATCGTAACTCCCAAAAGATCGGACTGAAGCTGCATCAGGAATGAGCTTGCGCACACGCCGCCGTCGACCTTCATCTGCTTTGCCTTGATGCCCGTATCATCGGTCATCAGGTTGACCAGTTCGGTTACCTGATAAGCTATCGATTCAACTCCCGCCCTGATTATCTCAGCGCGTCCGGTTCCTCTGGTAAGACCCGTCATGATGCCCCTCGCATCAGGCCTCCAGTAAGGCGCTCCCAATCCCGTAAATGCGGGAACGAGATACACTCCGCCGGTATCCTTGATCGATTCGCAGTACTTGTCACACTCCGAAGGAGAATCAATAAGATGCAGTTCGTCCTTGAGCCAGCTTATTACAGAGCCCGCCTGGAAAATGCTTCCTTCAAGGGCATAATAAGTGACCCCTCCGACTGACCATGCGCACGACGTCAGAAGTCCGTTCTTAGAGAAGACGGGCTTCGTTCCGAGATTCATAAGAGTAAAACTTCCCGTTCCGTACGTGGTCTTGGATTCGCCTTCGTGAATGGCGTTCTGTCCAAGGAGCGCGGCGGGCTGGTCGCCGATCACGCCCGTGATCTTCACGCCGTTAAGGCTCATCAGATCATCGGTTTCTTTTCCGTCAAAACCTGCATTGCTTAAGTATTCCGGATCAAGCAATATCTCGCCGTAATCGCCGCAGGATTCCTTCGGCTCGGCAAGCGCGGTACGCGGAACCTTGAAAAGCTTTAACAGTTCTTCGTCATAGTCCTTTTTCGCGATATCGAAAAGCATCGTTCTCGAGCAGTTCGAATAATCCGAAGCGAACGTCCTGCAGCCTGTAAGCCTGTAAACGAGAAACCCGTCAACGTTGCCGAAATAAGCCTTGCCGTCATTTACAAGCGCTTGTAATCCGTCAACGTTTTCGAGCAGCCAGAGCATCTTCGTAGCCGAGAAATACGGGTCTACCTTAAGTCCTGTGATCTCGCTGATCCTTCGTTCCTGACTCTTAATCTCAGGCCTTCTGCAGATATCCGTCGTCCTTCTGCACTGCCATACAATGGCATTCGCAAGAGGCTTTCCGTCAAGACCGAACGCAATGGTCGTCTCGCGCTGGTTCGTAAGTCCCATTGCGGCGATATTGCCCTTTGCGTCAGGGTTCTCCGAAAGAAGCATGGAGACAGCCTTGAGGACGGTATAGAAGATCTCCTCCGCATCGTGCTCCACCCACCCCGGATTGGGATAGTGCTGTTCAAACGGCACATGCGTACCGCTTGACAGATGCCCCTGCTCATCAAGCAGGAAAGCTTTCGTGGATGTGGTGCCCTGATCGATGCAAAGAATGTATTTCATCTTATCTGTAGTAAAGCGTGTTGAGGGTGCGGTACCACTCGTTGTCTATCGAATCGAGATCCTCTTTGGAGAATCTTACGACCCAGTTGCCTGTGGGCGTTCCCGGGATGTTCATCCTCGTGTCCGCGCCGTAGCCTAACATATCCTGAATCGGGATGATCGCCACATCAGCATGGCTCATCCAGAGCGTCCTGATTATCGCCCTGCACGAACCGCTGTGAGGTCCGCCATCGCCCCAGTTCGAGCCTTCGAAGCCGCAGTACTTCAGACAGAAGTCCCTGACGTCCTCTCTCGAATCCCAGAGCCAGCCGAGCAAAGTATTGTTGTCGTGCGTGCCCGTGTAAGCAACGCAGTTCTTATTGAAATTGTGCGGCATGAACGAGCTGTCGTCGCCCGGATAGAACGTGAATTCCATGACTCTCATTCCGGGGATGCCGACCACGTCCATGAACTCCTTGAGGTCAGGCGTGATCTCGCCCAGGTCCTCTGCGATGAGCCGTCCCCTGTCACCGAAGACCTTGTCGTATTCAGCGAAAAACTCGAGTCCCGGACCCTTGTTCCATTTGCCGATCCTTGCGGTCTCGGCATTGGCATCGACTTCCCAATAAGAAGAGAATGCCCTGAAATGGTCTATTCTCAAGTAGTCGTAGAGCTTGAAGTTCTCAGCGATCCTGTCCATCCACCAGCCGTAATTGTCGGCCTTCATCTTTTTCCAGTCGTAGATGGGGTTGCCCCAGAGCTGTCCGTCCTCGCAGAAATAATCCGGCGGAACTCCCGCTACGCTCTCGAAAACAAGTGCCTCCGGCTTCGGTTTGCGTGGCTCTGTCAGTTCTTCCTTAGCGTCATCTTTCTTCTCGGATTCGCCGGCCTTCTCAGCTTTTGCCTTGAGCGTCTGGTACTTTGCAAAATCCTTCTCGTAATCTGCAAGAAGCTTGTTGATCTTGGAAGGTCCCGCCATCTTAAAGAGCTCTCTTGAAGCCCATACGTCAGCCGAATCGCCCGATACATAGAAAGGCATGTCTCCGATTATCGAGATGCCCAGCTCGTTGATCTCTTTCTTGATCTTGGTCCACTCGTCGAGGAACAGATACTGAACAAATGCGTGATACTTGAAATTGGGATTGCCGGAAAGCTCTTCAACTGCTTTCTTATCGTAGTTCTTGAGCCTGCTGTCCGTCCATTCCCACCAGGGCCTGCCGAAGTTGTCGTCCTTGATGGACTGGTATGCGGCAACGTCGTTTGCCCACTTGTTCTTCTCAAGGAACTTGTCGACTTCCTTCAGAAGCGCTTTGTCCGCGCGCTCAAAAGCTTTGCGCAGGAGTTCGTCACGGCTGCTCCTCAGGTAATCGTAATCGATCCTCCACTTGTTCTCCGTATACTCCGCAGTCTGGACCTCCGAAGGTGTCAGAAGACCCCTTTGCGCAAGACGCCTAGGGTCAATGAACAGCCAGTTGCCTGCGAATGCCGAGAAACTCTGATAAGGTGAATTGCCCATTCCCGGATAAGAGAACGGAAGGACCTGCCAGTATTTCATCCCCTGCGCTGACAGCTTCTTGGCAAATTCAACGGCCTCTTCGCCGAACACGCCGATACCGAACGGTCCGGGGAGAGAACTTATATGCATAAGTACTCCGCCGCCTCTTCTCATTTGTATTCCCCCTCAAACTTATATATAATTATTTGGCTTTTTCAAAGTCTA
>JAEEGL016532964.1_pt1 | contig 30878 bp, 27 predicted proteins | sample 9134231 | NCBI WGS metagenome assembly JAEEGL01 (sample SAMN16246548, study PRJNA631951) | gut metagenome | biome: gut microbiome; feature: rumen; material: fiber-attached | host: Bos | place: Iran: Karaj | collected 2018-10
AAGTGGGCACAATTTTTGCGCGCGGTTCAGTAGCTCAGTTGGATAGAGCAACAGCCTTCTAAGCTGTGGGTCTCGGGTTCGAATCCCGACTGAATCACCACGCGCGAGCTGAGAAACAACGTATATTATATAGTATATGCGCCAATTAAAAATTACAAAATCCATCACCAACCGTGAGTCAGCGAGTCTGGACAAGTATCTGCAAGAGATCGGTCGCGAGGAGTTGATTTCGGTGGAAGAAGAAGTAGAACTGGCGAGTCGTATTCGTAACGGCGACCGCGCCGCATTGGAGAAGTTGACGAAGAGTAACCTGCGTTTCGTGGTATCTGTGGCAAAACAGTACCAGAACCAGGGTCTGAGTCTGCCGGACTTGATCAACGAAGGAAACTTAGGTCTGATCAAGGCGGCTGAGAAATTCGATGAGACGCGTGGTTTCAAGTTTATCTCGTACGCCGTATGGTGGATTCGCCAATCGATTCTCCAGGCTTTGGCTGAGCAGAGTCGTATCGTTCGTCTTCCTCTGAACCAGGTTGGATCGATGAACAAGATTAACAAAGCGTACCAGCGTTTTGAGCAAGAGCACGAGCGCAAGCCGAGTGCAGAAGAGTTAGCCGACATGCTGGATATCCCTGTGGATAAGATCGCTGACACCCTGAAGATGAGTGGTCGTCACGTGAGTGTCGATGCGCCGTTTGTAGAGGGTGAGGACAACAGTCTGATCGACGTGATGGTGAATGAAGATTCGCCGAATGCCGATGGTGGTCTTATCAACGAGTCGCTCTCGACGGAGATCAACCGTGCGTTAGCTACGTTGACCCCGCGCGAAGCGGATATCCTGCGTAAGTTCTTCGGAATCGGAACTCCCGAGAAGACCTTGGAAGAGATCGGCGATGAACTGCATTTGACGCGCGAGCGTGTACGCCAGATCAAAGAAAAAGCGATCAAGAGATTAAATTCCGGTCAACGCAGTCATATTCTGCAAACGTATCTGGGTTAAAAAAGCGAAGCCTCCCGAGCGGGAGGCTTTTTTCGTATTAGTCGAAGAGTGTCGGCTGGTCATTATCGAGTTTCCTGAGGATGGCGCGCATCAGGGTCTCGCGAATGAGCCGGCTGCGGTTGGACACGCCGTACTTATCGCAAAAGCGCTCCAGCGTTCGCTGTTCGCTTTCGTTAAGCAGGATGGATATCCGATGTTCGCGGGGTTGCTTTTTCATGAGCGCCGGATTAGAACATTACGATGAGTTTGAGTTCCGGAGAGACGAGGTACCGACCGGTATAATTGGTAAAGGTACTGCCGTCGACAATCTCCGTCGCTGCTATCTTGGCTTGCTGGAACTGCGCGGATGCGACCACCGCGAGGGCCGTTTTCTCATTGATCTGATAGCGATAACCGAAGTCGAGGCCGGCGTATATACCGCCTTTGTAGTCCTTGCTCAGCGCGATGCCATAGCCAAGGGCCATGCCGAAGAGCGGCGCATGTTTTTGCTCGAGAAGCGGCAGACGAAGGGCGAGTTGGATCGGCAGGAAGTTATATTTCTCTGCTCCGATAAACATGCCGTGGTAGCCCAGTCCTGCGCCGAGGAAGATATGCCGTTGGCCGATGTGATGGCTACCGACGAGGAAGTCCACGCTGAATCCGCCGCCTACGGCGCTATTGGGAATGCAGGCTGCTCCGCCGCCCAGTTCAAGCGAGATAGCTACTTTCTTCGACGTGGAAATCTCGGCTTTCGTCTCTTCTACCACCTCTACTTCCTCGACGGGATCGACCATCAGGATCTCCAGCACTTCCGCGCGGGGATATTGAAAACGCGCACCTTCCGCATTACGGATGATGACTACTTCCTCATTCTGGAAGAGGATCTCGCCTTTCACGCGTGCGCCTGTACGCAATATTAATGTTTCCGCGTGCGCGCATAAGGCGCATAGGAGGGCGAGGGCGAATATGGAGAGTACTTTTTTCATTTCGGCTGCAAAGGTACGATTTTTTTTTGAATTATGCAAACTCAAAATCAATTTGGCTGCGATTTACGTCCACGCGGATGACTTGAACCGTGACCGAATCGCCCAGTACGAAGTCCTCCGGATGCTCGATGAGTTCCATTCGGATGAGTCCTTCGCAGCGGTTGTCATCCAGTTGTACGAAGAATCCGAAGTCCATGATGCCGGTGATATGTCCGGCGAATGTCTCGTATAGATGATCGGCCATCCACATCGTCTGGAACTGCTTGATCGAGTCGCGTTCGGCTTGTGCCGCTTCCTGCTCGCAGGCCGAGCAATGTTCGCATTTCTCCTCAAGTTCCTCGCGGGTGAGGGAACAGGGTTTGCCGGTCAGAATATACTTCTCCACGAGCCGGTGAACCATTAGATCGGGGTAGCGGCGGATGGGCGAAGTGAAGTGGGTATAATGCGAAAAAGCGAGGCCATAGTGGCCAATGTTATAGGTCGAATAAACGGCTTTGGCTTGTGCCCTAATTGTCAGTAAATCAATCGTTTGCTGCGGGATACGCGCGCCTAAACGCTTCTTGAATTTACGCAGTTCGTCGAGTTTCTCGTTGTCCGGCAAATCGTGCACACGATAGACGAATGGGCGGCCGGATCCGACGGCTTTGGCGACCGTTTTATTGGCGAGCAACATGAACTCTTCGATGAGGTGATGCGCCTCGTTGGGGTGCTCAAAATAGATGTCTACCGGATGATAGTGCTCGTCGAGACGGAAGCGCACTTCGTCCTGCTCAATCGCGAGTGCGCCGTTGGCCAAGCGCTCCGCGCGGAGTTTGGCAGCGAGGGTGTTTAGGGTTAGGAGGGCGGTAGATAACGGAGTATTCGGATTATTCGGAGTATTCGGAGTACTCGGAATTATCATCTCTTGCACCTCGTCGTAATTGAGGCGGACATCGGAGCGGATGACGGTGCGGCATATTTTATATTTAAGAACGCGCGCGTCCGCGTCCATAGTGAAGATGACGGACATGCAGAGTTTGTCTTCTCCCGGCCGCAGCGAGCAGAGGTCGTTGCATAACTCTTCGGGCAGCATCGGTATGACGCGGTCGACGAGATAGGTAGAAGTGCCGCGGCGATAGGCCTCGTCGTCGATCTTTGTGCCGGGTTTGACGTAGTGCGAGACATCGGCGATGTGGACTCCAATCTGGTAGCCCTCTTCAATCACAGCGAACGAAAGGGCATCGTCGAAGTCCTTGGCATCGGCGGGATCGATGGTAAACGTAAAGGCCTCGCGCATGTCACGCCGGCGGAGTATTTCTTGTTCGGATATCATGTTCTGTCTGATTTGTGAAGTAGGATTTCTGATTTCTGACAACTACAGTACACAAAATCATAAAATCGGGTGCAAAATTACCAAAATTCTTGCACATATGCAAAAAAATGCGTACCTTTGCGCGCTTTTTTGTGTGAAAAGCCTAAAAAATAGAATAAAAATAACAAACAAAATATCTTATGAAAGTTAAAGTAAGTAATGTAAACCAGCCTACCTGGACGGAGTGCAACGTGCACGCAAACCTGCCGGCAGAGCTGAGCAAACTGCAAGAGATTGCGTACAACCTTTGGTGGTGTTGGAACGGTGAGGCAAAGGATCTTTTCCGCTACATCGACCTGGACGCATGGCACCGCGCCGGTTCGAACCCGATCGTGCTGATGAACACCATCAGTTATGACCGCATGGTAGAGCTTACCAAAGATGAGAAGTTCATGAAGCAGTTGAACGAGACCTATGCCGAGTTCCGCGCATACATGGACAAGCCGAAAGACAAGAAAAAACCGATGATTGCGTACTTCTCGATGGAGTACGGATTGACGCACGTGCTGAAGATCTACTCGGGTGGTCTGGGTATTCTCGCCGGTGATTATATCAAAGAGGCTTCGGATTGCAACGTCGACATGACGGCTATCGGTTTCCTCTATCGCTACGGTTATTTCACTCAGACGCTGAGTCCGGAAGGCCAGCAGATCGCTAACTACGAGGCGCAGAACTTCGCGAACCTGCCTATCACGCAGGTGAAAGAGGCTGACGGCTCGAACATGGTGATCGAGGTGCCATATCCGGGTCGCACGGTGAAGGCTTACCTCTGGAAAGTAGCGGTAGGACGTATGAACCTGTATCTTTTAGATACAGACAACGAGTTGAACAGCGAGTGGGACCGCTCGATCACGCACCAGCTCTACGGTGGTGATAATGAGAACCGTCTCAAGCAAGAGATCTTGCTCGGTATCGGCGGTATGCTGGCACTGAAGAAACTCGGCATCAAGAAAGATGTGTATCATTGCAACGAGGGTCACGCAGCCTTGATGGGTCTGCAGCGCCTCGTGGATCTGGTTCAAGAGGGTCTGACCTTCAACCAGGCGAAGGAGGTGGTTCGCGCGAGCGGACTCTACACCTGCCATACGCCGGTTCCCGCAGGTCACGACTATTTCGAGGAGGATATTTTCTACAAATACATGAGCGAATATGCCGGCAAACTTGGCATCGAGTGGCACGACCTGATCGGTATGGGCCGCACGAATCCGGAGGACAACGGCGAGAAGTTCTCGATGTCCGTCTTCGCGCTCAACACCTGCCAGGAGGCCAACGGTGTGAGCTGGCTGCACGGCGAGGTAAGCAAGAAGATGTTCGCGCCGGTATGGCCGGGATATTATCCCGAAGAGCTGCATGTAGATTATGTCACCAACGGCGTACACATGCCGACTTGGGCGGCTTCCGAGTGGAAGAATATCTATAAAAAATACCTGCCGAAAGAGTGGATCAACGACCAGTCGAATCTTGAGATGTGGAAGCCGTACGCAGATATTCCCGATGAGATCATCTGGAACGCGCGTATGAGCCTGAAACGCAAGATGATGGATTATATCAAGGAGCAGTTCAAAGAGGACTGGATGAAGAACCAGGGTGATCCGGGTCGTATCATTCAGGCGTTGAACGAGATGAATCCTGCTCACCTGATCATCGGTTTCGGTCGCCGTTTCGCGACCTACAAACGCGCTCACCTGCTGTTCACGGATCTCGAGCGTCTGGACAAGTTGGTGAACAACCCGAACTATCCGGTACAGTTCCTGTTCACCGGTAAGGCACACCCCGCTGACGGCGGCGGTCAAGGCCTGATCAAGCGTATCATCGAGATCAGCCGTATGCCGCAGTTCCTCGGTAAGATCATCTTCCTCGAGAACTACGATATGCGTCTGGCGAAGCGTTTGATCTCCGGTGTGGATATCTGGCTGAACACCCCGACCCGTCCGTTGGAGGCATCGGGTACGTCGGGCGAGAAAGCGCAGATGAACGGCGTGCTGAACTTCTCCGTCAAAGACGGTTGGTGGTACGAAGGATACGTAGAGAAAGCCGGTTGGTACCTGACCGAGAAGCGCACCTACGAGAACCAAGCGCACCAGGATCAGCTGGACGCAGCAACGATCTATTCGCTGCTCGAGCGCGACATCATTCCGCTGTACTACGCAAAGAACAGCAAGGGCTACAGCCCCGAGTGGATTCAGTATATCAAGAACTCCGTAACGAAGATCACTCCGCGCTTCACGATGAAGCGAATGATCGACGATTATTTCGCAAAGTTCTACAACAAACTCGCGAAACGCCACAACCTGCTGCTGGCAGACAACTTCAAGGTAGCGAAAGAGATCGCCGCTTGGAAGGAGAATATGGTGGATCACTGGGACGAGATCGAGGTAGTGAAGGTAGAAGGACCGGGTGAGCTGCTCCAGAACCTGAATGTAGGTGACAAGTTCAAAGTATCCGTTGAATTGGATACCAAGGGCTTGAACGACAAGGGTATCGGCGTAGAGCTCGTTGCGATCCGTACTTCGACCCACAACAACGACAAACTCTACGAAGTAGAGCCGCTGAAGTTGGTGAAGAGCGAAGGCAGCCATTTGTTCTTCGAGAACGTCTATCAGCTCGACTATGCCGGCGGTATGAAATTCGGCCTGCGTATGTATCCGCAGAACGAGCTTCTCCCGCACCGCATGGACTTCTGCTACGTTCGCTGGATTTGATAAGTAATCGGTGATCAGTAATCAGTAATCAGTAATCAGTAATCAGTAATCAGTAATCAGTGATCAGTAGTCAGTTATCAGATTGCTGATTTCCAAGAGAGAGATTTCCGAAAGGGAGTCTCTCTTTTTTATGCGGTTTTGGTTGCAAAATGTAGAAATTTTTCGTTTTTATGCGGAAAAATTTGTGGGTACGGAATAATTTTTGTACCTTTGCGCCCAAATCTGTTGTGCGCACATATGTACGACGTGTATATACGTGTGTATGAGGAAAAAAATGATAGAAAATGCCAAAGAAAGCAGAAATAATAAAAGCGGCCGGTAGCACAGAGACGATGGTAAAGATACAATATGCCATCACTATTTTGCGTGGAAAGCAAGTGTTATTGGATTTTCAATTGGCGGAATTGTATGGCGTTGAGACCAAACGTCTTAATGAGGCTGTGAAGCGTAACATACAACGTTTTCCTGAGGATTTTATGTTCCGAATCAACAGGGAGGAACTTGCAAATATCCGGTCGCAATTTGCGGCCACATCCCCGCAAAGCGCTGACAATGAGCATGTTGGGAATTTGTTATCTCGCACTCCGCGCGATAAAAGAACATCTGGAGCATTACCTTATGCTTTTACAGAACAAGGAGTAGCGATGTTGAGTAGTGTTTTGCGTAGTGAGACGGCAGTACAAGTTAATATAGCTATTATGCGTGCCTTTGTAATGGCGCGTCAAATAGTGGCAGAGACACGCGAGAATGCGCTGGCAATCAATGAGTTGAGGCTCAAGATGCAGATGTTGGAGGATGCGCTGGAGAATAACCTTGGGGCAGTGAATGACTTAAGCGAAGAAATGAGACAAGAGTTGGACAACATCTACAACGCTATCGGAGCATTGAGTCTCAAATACCAAGATCCGCCAAAACAGGACAAACCGAATCCAGTAGGTTTTGCAGCAACGGAAGCGAGATACGAAGAAGAACGAAAGAAGAAAGCCAAAGAAGATAAGTAGAAAAAGCAAGTGATATAAGGTAATAACCAGGTAATGCACAGGACTTAATAAGGACATAAGCACGAGTGAGAATTCAAGTGCAAAAGTGCCAAAAGTGCAGAAAGTGCAAAGCAAAAAACAAGATAAAAAGAGAAGAGAGAGATGAGTGGGAGTTTGCCACTTTGCCAAAGCAAATTTTTGAAAGTATCAAAGTTTCAAAGTTTCACGACAAAAATTCAAAAAGAGCGACACAGCGACACAGCGACACGGAGAAAATTCAAAAGAGATGAGACGTAGTTGTTAGGGAGTGGTTAGGACAATGGAAGGACTAAAGTCTAGGATTACCAGGTAAATGGAAGGTAAATAGCAGGAGAATGAAAGGTAAATGACCTGAGGTAGACGGAAGGGGAACAACGAACCAATATCCAAGGAATAACGAACGAATAACTAACGAGTGGAAGCACAGAGGAAGCAAAAAAGGAACAAGCTAAACCGTTACAAATTGTAACCAACTGAACGAATATAAACAACATAAAATATAAAACATCATGAGTGCAGCACAAGCAACCATTCATCCACAAATCACGATGGAAGAACTTGAAGCAAACGGCATGCCCTTAGATCAGGCTATGAACCAACTGCGCGAGAAGGCACGCACTCATTAAACAATAACCCAGAAGATAAATAACAAAAATAAGATAAAAAGTGAAGATGAATGAACAAATAAACATATCTTACCAAGAGGCATTGAAAATTTTCTCGCCGGCAAGAATGCAGAAGTATTTGCGTGCTTGCAAAGGAGATGAGGGAAAAGCTATGCAGTTGTACCAATACAACGCGTGCTTATCACAAGCGTTCTTTGGAGTAGTAAGTTTGTTTGAGGTCATCTTACGCAATGCTATTAATGAACATTACTTACAAACACTTGGCGCCAATTGGATTGTTAATCAGGCTATACCGAACGGATTATTAGAGCACGAATCAGAAGAAGTTACTTTTACGAAAAACGCCTACGAGAAAGAGCATGTATATAGTCACGACAAGATGGTCGGATCGTTTACCTTTGGTTTTTGGACATACTTATTCACTAAACGCAATTACAAAATAGGCGGAAAAACATTGCTACAGATATTCCCTAACCGAGCGAAAGGCACAACGCAGAAGATCGTATATGCGGACATTACGGCCATACGAGAGTTCCGAAATCGCATTGCCCATCATGAGCCGATATGCTTTGACACACAAGGAGCAATTAACACGAATTATATCAACCGCCATTACGCTTTGATACAAAAATATATACGCTATATGGCAGTAGATGTAGCAAATGTTGAGTCAATCATTATGCGTCCCGAGGGATGGATTGAAGAAGTAGAGAAATTAGGGGAAGGGGTATAAAAAGCACAAACCCGGAAGTATGCCGGAGCAGGGACTTTCGGGTCTTACGGGTGCAAAGGTACAACAATATTTTGAATTGACCAAATATTTTGACAAAAAAATGCAATTTTAAGCTAATTTTGCTAAAGGGAAGCAAAAAATAAGATAAAAAGAGAAGAGAGAGATGAGTGGGAGTTTGCCACTTTGCCACTTTGCCAAAGCAAATTTTTGAAAGTATCAAAGTTTCAAAGTTTCACGACAGAAATTCAAAAAGAGCGACACAGCGACACAGCGACACGGAGAAAATTTAAAAGAGATGAGACGTAGTTGTTAGGGAGTGGTTAGGACAATGGAAGGACTAAAGTCTAGGATTGCCAGGTAAATGGAAGGTAAATGGCAGGAGAATGAAAGGTAAATGACCTAAGGTAGACGGAAAGGGAACAACGAACCAACATCCAAGGAATAACGAACGAATAACTAACGGGCAGAAGCACGGAGGAAGCAAAAAAAGGAACAAGTTAGAAGAAAAGGAACAAGTGAAAGATAGAAAAAAAAATGGCAGGATCCTAGCACCAACGATCATTTTCGTGGCGTCACGAAAATGATACTGAGAAAAAACCAACGCAAATAATTAAATACAAAAAAATATTATGAAAAATTTCAACTTAATCAAAAGGCTATTTATGGATAGCCATGAGAAACAATCACCGCAGCGGTTTGGACGGTATGCGGCAATGCTCATCATGCTCCTCACCCTCGGTGTGGGACAGATGTGGAGCGCGGATGGTGACAACGCTGACTCACAGAACGTGCAGAGCGTAACTTGTTCTACCCCGCAATATATCTACACTCCGAATCTATCCACACAAGATACATTGATTTTGAAGCATCAGGACACCACCCCTGCCGGTTCATGGTGGCAACGTAACGGGTGGAATTTTATCCAAGCCGCTCTTTTACTTCTTCTTGGTGCCCTGATGTCGCTCCTCACGGGGCTGGTCAGTTCCCAAATCGAACGCAAAAAAAAGAAGCAGGAGATGATAGAAGGAAAAGCTATTGAGGTAGAGGAAAAGATATATCAGTGGTTTGTGAAGATTAGGAATGCAGAAGATGAAGCGACACGGGAAAAACTGCTGCTGCAAGTGGACTTGCAGTTGAATGAGGCGGAGTTGACCATGCGGACACCTCTATATCTGTCGGCTGTCGATCTCCGTAATTTCTATACCACTTATAATCTGGATGATGCGGAATCTACCGAAAGAGAAGAAGCATTGTTTGCAAAATACAAAACTCTTTACAGGCAAAATAATGGTTAATACGAATTTAAATCTAAGTGCGATATGAAAACAATACAATTATCAAATTACGGAGTAGTTATCTCTCCAAAAGAAGTTCATGACATTGGCATTGCGGTACGCAAAAGTGTACAGGCGGGCGAAGCGGTCACTTTGGATTTCAAGGACGTGAAGGGCATCTATTCCGAAGCGGCTCGTGATTTACTGAAATCAATGAGAGGGCATAAAGGAGCAATTGTTCAGATGAAGAACGCTGCTCCGATGGTGAAAAGTGTCATGATGTATAGCAGCGGTGCGACTATTGCCACAGAAACATCAAGCTCCACCAAGAAGCATTTTTTAGGCTTATGGATGCTCCTTCTACTCCTCACCCTCGGTGTGGGACAGATGTGGGGAGCGGATGTCCAAAAGAATGCCATTATTTACATGAATAATGCGACATCTAATTGGACATACTCCAACATCTACTTTTGTATCAACGATGATTACGGATACGAGATGTCTCCTGTCACCAACACCAAGTTATTAGTTCATAAACGTACTGATAACACTTGGGGTGGTTATAGTTATATTCGTTTCTTTGGCGCTAATGGCTCATGGGGAAATCCGGCATCATTAGGCGGATACAGCAATATGTATAATTATGGTGCAAACCTATCCAACACCTATAACAATTACGGATTTAACGCAAACAATTACTATGTAATTAAATTGAGCAAAACCGGAACAAAAGATAGCCAAGCCAGTCTTTCCATAAGTAATCCGGGATCCACAATATCCTCCATGAACAAGACGATGACGATAAAAGCAAAAATCAGTACGGATGGAGGTTCTTCTTACTCTCAAGGCAACACACCGGGAGAACTAACTGCAGATTCTTATGAATTTACTGCTTATAACTCCTGTTCATCCGCAACTTCTGCAACTGTGAGCGCCGGGAGTGCCAGCAGCACGCTTTCTGTTGGTTATACGGCAAACTTAACACTTGAAGCTGCTGATGTGGAGGGATATGATTTCATCGGTTGGAGTTCGGGAACAAACGCTTCTACGAACGTAGGCACAACGAATTCTGTTACCGTCAACCCAACTTCAGCAACCACGTATTATGCATGGTATAGAGAGAAACGCTATGAAGTAAAAGTGGCGACAATCACTCCCTCCGCAGGCGGTTCAGCTACTCCAACAAGTTGGACATACATGGGACAAATTTCTGGTGGAAACATTACAGCCACACCAAATACCGGCTATTCTTTCAGCGGATGGTCTATCTTATCTGGAGGTGCCGGCTATTTCGGCGAATCAGGAACGGCTACTACCAGTTCTACAGCCAATACCAAATTCCGCCCTACGAAAAGCAGTTCTTTGAAAGCAACCTTTACCGCCAACTCTTATACTTTTACACTTAATGGTAATGGAGGTTCTGACGGTTCGGTTACTATCAAATATGATTCCGATGCACCGACAACAATTTCTCATTCGAGCAGAGCAGGATATTCGTTGAACGGTTATTATACGGCGGCAAGTGGTGGTACTAAAGTCATCAATGCAAATGGTTCGCTGAATAATGTATCCGGTTGGGTAAGTGGTGGATACTGGAAACAGACTGATGAAACACAAGTCCTCTATGCCCAATGGACGGAAAGTGCCGTATATTACAACCTTCATTATACATACGGTACAGGTTTGTCTTCACGTTTCTCTTCAATAAGCGCAGTAAAGACTTCTGATGCATCTGCGATTGCTGATAATACATCACTTGTATCTGGAACAGGTGTCACCGTATCTGCAACGCCTGCTGACCATTACAAATTTGTCGGATGGTATAGTAACGCTGCTTGTACATCGTCTGTCTCCACAGACAACCCTTATTCATTTACAATAAGTGCCAACACAAGTTTGTATGCCAAAGCAGAACTGATGACGACAGCGATCACGCTTAATGCAAACGGCGGTGCCGGTGGTACATCTTCAGTAACAGCCACACATGGTAGCAGAGATTTGTCCTCTTCCATTACCAAGCCGACCCGTACCGGTTACACTCTTTCTGGATGGTACACAGAGGAAAGCGGAGGAACACAAGTTATCTTGTCCTCCGGATATACTAAAGGAAGTGTTTCCGGCTATACAACAAGCGATGGAACATGGATATATACCGGAAGTTCTCTTACGCTCTATGCGCATTGGACAGAAACGAAATCGACTATCACAGTTACCACAGCAACTTCATCGCAAGGTACGCTGAAATTTGGTAGTACTGATAAATCTTGGGGAACAACTGCTTCTCTTGGTGTCGCGACCACACAGGAAATCACTGCTACAGCTGCTGCCGGATTTACCTTTGTTCGCTGGGATTTATCTGGCGCAGCGGCTTCTGCATCAACGCTGACAAATGCCACAATTACATTGAAGGCAGATGGCTCAGGAAGTACCGGTACTGCTACCGCTGTCTTTGCAGAAGATTTGAGCAGTCCGTGGATTGTTGCCGGTGGTAATAAGATTGTTACAACAGGAACCACATGGCGCACCACAGCAGATGCCAATAACACCATGCTCAAGAAAACAGGTCATTCTACAGAAAGTGTTGTTTACTTCACTGTACCAGTAACTACTATTTGTTCAGGAGATAATAATGGTAATTTCCAATTTAAGATATACAACACAAGCACCAGTAAATGGTATGGCTTAGCTGCCACAGGTGATTCTTACTACCTCTTGAAAGCCGAAGATGGTACAGAGAAATCGCTCGTTGAAGGCAACAAAAACATTGAACTTCGTGCCTATGTGACCGGAGACTATGAGTTTAAGTTAGATTATTCCACCTCTACGCCGAAACTTACTGTTACTTGGCCTGTATTTAACCAAGTACGTATTTCTGCTGCAAGTCCGACAGACGCAACGAACGTAGGTAACTTTGATATGAGTGATCCGGTTTCGAATGTTCGGACGGTTACACGTTCGCTAAAGGCGAATACAACGTACACATTCAAAATCATGTACAACTCCGATTGGTATGGCTACAACAGTGGTACGTTTACTCGTAATAGCAGTACTTCTTCTAATTCACGTACAATCAGTACTTCAGGCGGAGATATGACGTTGACCACGGACTATGCAGGTGATTATACATTCCGATTCAACCAATCAACAAAAGCCCTCAGTGTTGATTTCCCAACGGCATATAAGGTTACATACGGCAAGGGTACTGTGGATGGTAGTTCAGGTAGCTGTAGTGCAAAGGATATAGATAATGGCAACGCAGCAGTTACGAGCAACAGCACGTGGGTAAAAAGCGGCAACCGCGTCGTTCTGACTGCTCCAGCAGCAAAGTCAGGCTATACCTACGACGGTTGGTTTGACAATAATAGCGGATCCGGTGGGGCAATCACTACTAATGCTAACTGCACGATTACCGTGTCCTCTGCACTCACTCGTTATGCTTGCTACCACGCTAATACTTACACCGTTAGCTTTAACATCAACGGAGGCTCAGGCGCAACACCGGACGCTATAACGGTTACTTATGACGCTCCTTATGGCGCATTACCTGCCGGACCGACACCTCCGGGAGCGGGACAATTCGCAGGATGGTTCACAGAAAGCAGCGGCGGAACACTAGTTACTGCTGAAACAATAGTCAGTACAGCAAGTAACCACACGTTGTACGCACAATATGAGGATGTATTCTCTGTGAACGTGGACTTCAAGTGTGGGGGTGCTAAAATCTATCCGTCAACGGTTGTGAACGCTTCTCCGACCGCTTTGAGACCGACCATTATTGCACCGGCAATCTTCGGATATTCGTTCACCGGTTGGACCGGTTCGAATGTTACGTTCGCGGATGCAAGTAACGACACAACCACTATTACTGCTACCGCAGCAACGACAGTTACTGCGAACTATGCTGAAGTGCCGACGGTTTACTTCAAGAACAACCTTGAATGGGATTCCGTATTCGTAACGTTTAACTGCGGATGGTCAAGTTCCGTGCCGACAAGTAGCGGCAAACCCTATTACGCTATGACGCAGATTGGTACGACGGATATCTATTATTGCGAGATTCCGAGCACCTATACTGCCAGCGACTATGCCGGTTGGGAAAAGAATATCGCTTTCGATAACAAAGGATTCGGTGATTATAAATCAACGCATACCGGAAGTTCTACCGGTTTCAATTCCGGTGAGTTCACCGGTCGTGGAGACTTTGACCCGAAAGCTACGTTGTTTATCCCATACAATGGCGATACCGAAGCACGTAATGGCGGTACGTTCTACAAGACCGGTTGCTGGATGAAATATAACTCCACCGAATCAGGGTATCAACTGAATATGAATGAGTGGGTAACGGGAGAACATGATGATCTGGCAACTCCAAATCTTACTGCTCCAACTGCAGGAGGATACGAGTTCTCTGCTACTGTTAACTTGTCAAATGCTGACTATAGTTATGGTTTCAAACTATACAAACAATATCAAGAGAACACAACGGATCTTTGGTACACCAATACCGGCACTATTAATGCCAGCACAACGACCCTACCATGGCATTTCTGGTCTGGTGATGATGTAACGGCTACATCCCGACGTTGTGAGTTGCATACCGAAGCCGTCGGAGACTATACGATTACTGTTTCGTTTGCGACCGGTAGACCGATGGTAAATGTAGAATATCCGACTCAGGTAGGCGATTGGCGTCTGGCTTACAACGACCGTATCGCATGGTCGGGCGACGCACATGCCGCAGATTGGTATATCTATTCACGCGTTATCAAAGCGAAAGCCGATGCAGAGGATCTCGTATCCTTCTATGTAAGCAAAGCTACGGGTGCGAACGCGCATATCGAGTTGCAGAAATGTACGGCTATTAATCCTTCGACCGGTGCTGAGACCTGGACTAAACAAGGTGAAAATCTTGACCTCTCATCCATCACCGGAACCGGCATCTATAACTTCAAGGTTACGCAGGATGGAAGCAAAGTCGCTACCGCGGCTTATGATGGAGCTTATGAAGGCAACTTCTACATTCGCACCGATGCTTCGGATGGCGGATGGACGAACTACATCAGTTCAGGCAAGAACGTAATGACCTATTCGGAGTACGCAAAAGACTACAGCGGCTTCACGCACTACTATATGCGCTTCGTGGAGACCGGTACGAACATCAAGTTCTGTATCGCCAACGACTATAGTCCGTGCCTCACGGAGTATTGTATAGACGATGACTATACAGGTGAGTATATCGAGGCTAAGGGCAATGTACGCTACATGTGGGATCATCGCACGAATAAAGTCAGCCGCGCGTACATCAGCGGTTCTTCCGTAGTTTCCGACCGATTCCTCGTGCTGGAAGGAAATACCATGATTATGGCGGAAGACGGCACACCTCTGGCTATTGCTGGTCTGAATGCAAACGAGAAGAACTTTGCTGATGACCAGAACTGGATTTACGAAGCAACTATAAAGGCAAAGCCAACAGCACGCGTTAAGTTGACTGCTAAGTTCAATAATCAGGTTCAGTACTTCAAGGGTTCAGAAGGTGCGTTTGCAGAAGGAACAACTGTACAACTGATCGGCGGTACGGGTGATGACGCATACAAGATACGCGTTATCTATGATTTCAAGACCAACCGATTGGTAGGAGCTTGGCTGCCGGATGATGAGACGGTGATTAGTAGCGATTGGCCGATAGATGCGGACATTATGGTGCTCCGTTATCACCAAGAAGGCGCGAAACAAATTAAGTTCTCCGGAAGCGGCGCATTGAGCGATGTGAAGACCGTATATGGAGCAATGCAGTTCAATAAATACCGTGTCAACAATAAAAGAGAAACTAGTCCACATGCCAACCTCGGATTGTCTAATTATGAGCGCGACTTGTACTGGATATCCTTCCCGTTTGAAGTGAAACTGAGTGACGTATTCGGTTTCGGAACCTACGGCAAGCACTGGATTATTGAGTACTACGACGGAAAGACTCGTGCTGCAAACGGCTTCTGGGCAGACAGCGATCCTAACTGGAAGTTCGTAACACCGAGTATGCGTAATAACGGCTACGTACTTAAAGCCAACCAAGGATATGTCCTTGCATTGGATCTGGATAATATGACCGAGGAGTCCGATGTCTGGGCTTATGGCACAGAGAATGTCTATCTGTACTTCCCGTCGACGGCTCATGTAAGCGACATCGATGCGATGGACAGTAAGACGATTAGTATTGACCAAACAGGCTATGAGTGTACGATTAATCGTGGCACGCCGGATGGTGACCGTCGCGTAAAGGACAGTTACTGGCATGTGCTTGGCGTACCGAGTTATGCTAACGCAAGCCATGAAACGGCAAATGCATGGACAGGAACAGTACCGAATATCGATCCGGATAACTGGACATCATCAGCTCCGTATATTTACGAGTGGGTTCCTTCAACCAACAAGTACATCGTTCATAGCAGTTCGTCAATGACATTCTTGCCGATGCATAGTTATTATGCTCAATATGCGCAAACGACTATCACTTGGACGAACATCAATGCAACTCCTGCGGCTTTGGTTGCACGTCGCAACGCGGCCCGCAAGAGCAATTATGAGTTCCGCATGGAAATGACTCTGGGCGATGAGGTAGCAGACCAGACCTATGTTAGCCTCCGCGATGATGAAGCCGTTACGAATGAGTTTGACTTTAGCTACGACTTGAGTAAGATTACCAATGGTTCGTTTGCAAAGACTAACTGCATCTACACGCTGATTGGCTATGAGCGCGCTGCAGCTAACTGCTTGCCATTAGAAACAGAGGCAACCACTATCGTTCCTGTAGGCGTTAACATAGCGACCGCCGGCGAGTACACAATTGCTATCCCGAGCGGAACAAACGGCGTAGGCGTAACGCTGGTAGATAACGAGACGGGTATCCGCACCAACCTTGCGCTGATGGATTATACCATTGCGCTGGAGGCCGGCACGCAAGACGACCGGTTCTACTTGGAGATCTCGCCGATCAAGCATGTAGCAACGGACATCGAGAATACCGATGCCGGCGATCACGTCTCGAACGTCAGAAAGATGATGGTAGATGGTCTGCTGTATATCATCAAAGACGGTAAAGTATTTGACGCACACGGTGCGAGAGTAAAATGATGTATAAGGAATGAGTGAATTAGAGAAAGGATGAAAGATATGAAAACGAAACTTTATATAAGCATTTTATTCTGCATCGTGGCAGCCAATACTTGGGCACAGACCTACCGGAACACCTATACTCCCAGCGAACCGCGGGAGTATGAGGTGATCCAGAGCCAGCAGATCATGAAAACCGGCGCGCATGACGGAACGATCTATGAGCCGTTCAGCAGCACTACTCCGTCCGAGCAGAGTGTTATAGGAGCGGCACAGACCACTTCCAACGGTCCTCACCGTGCTAAAAGGGATTTCGATACTCCGGGTGAGGAAAACCAATCCAACGAGTTCCCTCTCGGCGATGCGGCGCTGCCGTTGATGCTGTTCGCCGTTGCTTTTGGCGGGGTGATTGCCTTCCGCCGGAAGCGCGCCGCGGAATAAGACCGGGCTAGGACCGGACAGTGACTCACGAATTATAGCCTGCAGCGATGCGGGCTATAGTTTTTTTGCGCAGCCAATTTGGTTTTAGTAAATAAACAAAAATACCCAAAATAATAATTGAACTCTTGCATATGTCAGAAAAAAGTTGTACTTTTGCAGCGCAAAAGTTTAATTGACAAAAAAACTGCCAATCATGGAAGCTGCATTAAAACAACCGATGAGCCAAGGAGGTTATGGAACAATCTCTGAGGAAAAATGGAACAGTCTGCATACCGTAGATGAACTGGATGCAACGTTGAAGGAAATCATCCACAACCATTTTCATGCATGAGAACATTGGAAGTGCGCATAGATGATGGAGTTTTCCTCGATTTAACTGAGTTTTACAAATTCAGTCTCCGGAAACATTCTGCGTTAGACGAAATTACGGTATTGAAGAAAGAGCAACGTCTTATCCAATCCTTAAAGGACTTAGGCAAATATGCTCTAACAGACAACACGCCTGTGCGGCATATCCCTTGGATACGAAAAGGATATAAAGACTATTATGTCGAGGGTTTCCACTTCGGATATAAAATCGAGACTTTGCCTTCCGGCGAACAAGTAGTAGTTGTATACGAAGCGCTCCACGAATTATTATTCGTATAACGCACAACAAATAAGTAAAAACCTAATTATAGCCTGCAGCGATGCGGGCTATAGTTTTTTTTAGTATAAGGAAAACGGCGCTGGCGCTCCAAGAAAACGGAAGAAGAAAACGAGCCGAAAACATTATTTAAAATGAATTATTGAAATCGAATAATTATAAGTATAATAATTGAGGGCATAATTATTGAAATCGCATTATTAAAATCAAATAATTTTGATTCAATTACGCTTGGGAGCGTAACGCCTGAAGGTGTAATGAGGGAGAAAATGTGCAAAATTATTGAAATTTAATTATTTAATTTGCATAATTCAAAAAAATGTAGTACCTTTGCGGGCAAAATAGAAAATATCTATACGATGGATAAAATCACCAACCCATTTATCGTACAAGGCGACATCCCCGAGGCGTATTTCTGCGACCGCGAAAAGGAGACAGAGCATTTGATACGGTATATAACAAACGGCAATAATGTCGTTCTGTCTGCTCCGCGGCGCGTCGGGAAAAGCAAACTGATTGCACACTGCTTTGCACAACCGGAGATTAAAAAGCATTACTACACCATCTTCGTGGATATTCTGCAGACCAACAATCTGCAGGAGTTTACCTACGAATTGGGAAAAGCTGTGTTTGGAATTACCGGTTCTCTCGGCAGTAAGATGCTGAAGTTATTCGGGCAAACCGTTCACTCGCTACGTGGAGAATATACGATAGACCCGATGACGAATCTGCCTAAATTCAGCATGGCTCTCGGGCATATCGAAAATCCGACATATACCATAGAGGAGGTGTTCGAGTTTCTCGAAAAAGCCGACAAACCATGTATTGTGGCGATTGACGAGTTTCAGCGCATCGCTCAATATCCGGAGAAGAATGTAGAGGCTATTCTGCGCACACATATCCAGCGTATGCGTAATTGCAACTTTATTTATGCCGGTTCTGAAAGACACCTATTGAGCCAGATGTTCTTAGACTATAACCGTCCCTTCTATCAGAGTTCGTCCATGATGAACTTGGAAAAGATAGAGCGCAACAAATATAGCGCTTTTGCCATCAAGCATTTTAATGAGTTCGGGAAGAGCATCACCGAAGAGAATGTCAACCGCGTATACGATTTATTCGACGGCAACACGTTCGCGATGCATAAAACGCTGAACGTAGCCTTCTCTATCACACCGGAAGGGAACGAATGCGATCTACCTACCCTTCGCAAAGCGATAGAGAACATCTTGGGCGAAAGCGACCACGATTTTCGCGCCAGATTGATGCCTATGAGTTTGCCGCAAAAAGAGGTACTCTACGCGATTGCACGCAGCGGCATTGCTACGCAGATTACCGGCGCTGATTTCTTAAAAAAGCACCATTTAGGATCCTCCAGTTCTGTACAATCGGCGGTTCGCAAACTGCTGGCAGACGGATGGATTACAGAGTACTACAATGCTGATGGTAAGAAATGCTATCAGCTATACGACTATTTCCTGACCCTGTGGATTCAGCAGAATTACGGAAGAGGATACGAATTATAATTGATGATTGATAATTGAAAATTAGTTAGCTCTATGCTTTTGAATATACTGAAATCAAAGATTCACCGCGTACAGGTGACAGAGGCGAACCTCGAGTATATCGGGTCCATCACGATCGACGAGGCACTCATGGAAGCGGCGAACATCGTTGCCGGCGAACGCGTGCAAGTAGTGGATAACAGCAACGGCGCACGGCTGGAGACGTACGTGATAGCCGGTAAACGCGGGTCGGGGTGCATATGCATCAACGGCGCGGCGGCGCACTTAGTGCACGTGGGCGACACGGTGATAATCATGGCGTACGCGCTTATGACGCCCGAAGAAGCACGTATTTTCAAACCCAGTATTATTTTCCCTGAAAATAACCGGATTTGAAAATAATTGATGATTTATGATTGATGATTTATGATTTTCTTTGAATTACAATCAGGCAATAGCGGCGTTGGGCCGAGGGCGGGCGTGATACATACCGACCACGGCGATATCCTCACGCCGATATTTATGCCCGTCGGGACAGCCGGGACGGTGAAAGGAGTGCAGCGCAAAGAGTTGGAGGAAGACATCAAGGCGCAGATCATACTCGGCAACACCTATCACCTATTCTTGCGTCCCGGAACGGAGATCCTGCGTCAAGCCGGCGGATTGCACCGATTCGAAGGCTGGACACGGCCGATATTGACCGACTCGGGCGGTTTTCAGGTGTTCAGTCTGACGGATATCCGCAAGATGACCGAAGAGGGCGTACGGTTTAGCAGTCATATCGACGGGCGCAAGTTGCTCTTCACGCCGGAAAGCGTGATGGATATCGAGCGCGAGATAGGCGCCGACATCATGATGGCTTTCGACGAGTGCTGTCCCGGCACGGCGGACAAGAAATATGCGAAAGACTCGATGGACCGCACGCACCGGTGGCTCGACCGCTGCATCGCGCGTTTTGACGGGACAGACGATTTGTACGGCTACAAGCAACACCTATTCCCCATCGTACAGGGCTGTACCTATACCGACTTGCGGCAGGACGCGTGCAAGCGATTGAGGGATCTGGACCGCGACGGCTATGCGATAGGCGGACTGGCGGTGGGTGAACCGACGGAAGTGATGTACGAGATGATTGAGGTGTGCAACGACATATTGCCGCAAGAAAAGCCCCGTTATCTGATGGGCGTCGGGACGCCGTGGAATATCCTTGAGGCGATCGAGCGCGGCGTGGATATGTTCGACTGCGTGATGCCGACCCGCAACGGCCGCAACGGCATGATTTTCACCTGGAACGGCGTGATGAATCTGCGTAACAAGAAATGGGAGGACGACTTCACGGAACTGGATCCCGCGGGCACGAGTTATGTGGATCATACGTACACTCGCGCGTACGTTCGTCATTTGATACACGCGCAGGAGATGTTAGGACTCGAAGTGCTGTCGATTCATAACCTCGCGTTCTATCTCGATCTTGTGACGCAGGCAAGGGAGCATATCTTAACGGGAGATTTTGCAGAATGGAAGAAATCCATACTGCCACAAATCTCCGCGAGATTGTAAATTGTAAAATTGCAAATTGGCGTGAAACGCCTGGACTGGTACATAATCAAGAAGTTCTTAGGTACGTTCTTTTTCTCGATCGTGCTGATATTGTCTATCGCTATCGTGTTTGACATGACGGAGAAGATGGACGATTTCTTTGAGCACCAAGTGCCGCTCAAGGAGATAATCTTTGATTATTACCTGCCGTTTATCCCGTATTACATGAATATGTTCAGTTCGCTGTTCATCTTCATCTCCGTCATCTTCTTCACCAGTAAGATGGCGGGAAATTCGGAGATTATCGCCATTCAAGCTGCCGGCGTGAGTTACCACCGGATGATGGTTCCCTACGCCATTTCGGCGACCATTCTCTTTGCGTTAGGCGTTTTTCTCGGCGGATGGGTCATCCCGCGCAGCGCCGCGCGAATGCTCAATTTTACCGACAAATACGTGGAACATTTCACGACGGAGAACGCCCGTAATATCCAGTTGGAAGTGGAGCCCGGTACGATTTTGTATATCGAGTCTTTCCAACGCCGCTCGGAGATCGGCTACCGCTGCTCCATCGAGTATTTCGAAGGCAAGACCTTGGTTTCGCGTCTGACGGCCGACCGTATCTATTACGATTCCTTGGAATACTGGCACCTTGACCATTATACGCAGCGCACGTTTGTGGGGCTGCGCGAGAGTTTAGAGCGGGGTATGCGCAAAGATATCACCCTTCCGATCATTCCCGACGAGCTGTTTATCACCGCGCAGCAGGCGCAACAGATGACCACGCCTGAGTTGCGGCACTATATCAAGCGCCAGTTAGAGCGCGGCAGCGGCAACGTCAAACCCTTTGAAGTGGAGTATCACAAGCGCTGGGCGATGCCTTTGGGCGCATTTATCATGACGCTGCTCGGCGTGACGATGTCCAGCCGGCGCCAACGCGGCGGCATGGGGAAGAATCTGGGACTCGGCATTGTGCTCACCGCCGGATATATCCTTTTCTCTACCGTAAGTACCACATTCTCAGTGAATAACGTCATGTCGCCACTCATGGCGGCTTGGCTTCCGAACCTCGTTTTCTTAGCGATTTCTATTCCGCTGTATATTCGCGCAAGTCGATAAAAATACAAATTGTCAACTCGATTGCACATTTTGTAGAAATTTGTCACTTTTCGGCGAATATATTTGCACATCTCCACGAAAGGCAGTACTTTTGCGACGTTTTTCGATGACACCTGCTCTCAAGGTACGCGAAGTGTCGCGGGATGCCCACGCATTGGTGCGAACGAAAAACAGGTATTAGTCTTAAAAAGAAAGGAACTAACTATGAAAACGTATTTGAGAAAAGTTAGTTATCTGTTGACATTCTGCTGCCTGATGGCAGGCTTTACTTTCGCGGACGCCGCAAAAAACAATGATAATTTCACTGTTCGCTTCCGCGAGAACACGCTGGTAGTGACATCTGCAAAGATGGAAGAAGCACGCATCTACACGCTGCAGGGCAAGCTTCTCCAGAAAGAGCGTGGCAACTTCGTAGAATTCGAATTAGACCGCGGCACGTACCGCCTCTATGCGAAGGTCAACGGAGAAACCGTTTCCCGCAGAATTGAGTTGCGCTAAACCAAAAGAGAGCCCTTGCGGCTCTTTTTTTTTATGTAATTACATAAAACGCTTGCACATATCAAAAAAAATTACTACCTTTGTCGCCAAATTGGATTATAAGGCGGAAAATGAGAAGAAATATAGCCATTATTGCCGGCGGAGACAGCAGCGAACATGAGGTGTCGCTTCGTTCGGCAGCAGGTATCTATTCCTTTATGGACAAGGAGCGCTACGACTGCACGATCGTGGTGTTTGACGGCAAGAATTGGCACACCGAGGCCGGTGAGCCGATCGATAAGAACGATTTTTCTTTTACGCGCGGGGGCGTGAAGCACACCTTCGATTTTGCGTATATCACGATACACGGCACGCCGGGCGAGAACGGCATTCTGCAGGGATACCTCGATATGATCGGTATGCCTTACTCCTGCTGCGGGGTATTAGCCGCAGCGCTGACATTCAACAAATACGCCTGCAACCACTATCTGTCGTATTTCGGATTCCATATCGCGAACAGCATGATGCTGCGTAAGGGGCAGAAGTTGCCCAACGCGCCGAAGATTGCGGAGACCTTAGGTCTGCCCTGTTTCATCAAATCGAACGTGGGCGGTTCGAGTTTCGGTTGCACGAAAGTGAAGACCGTCGAAGAGGTGTATCCCGCTATCGAGCGCGCGTTCCAAGAAGGCGACGAGGTGATCTGCGAGTCGTTTATGCAAGGCATGGAGGTGACCTGCGGCGCCTATAAGACGAAGGACAAAGCGGTGGCTTTCCCCATCACGGAGGTGGTGACGCATAATGAGTTTTTCGACTATAACGCGAAGTACAAAGGCGAGGTCGATGAGATCACGCCGGCGCGTATTCCGGATGCGGTGCGCGACAAGATTCAAGCCGAGACGCTGCGTCTGTACGACATCATCGGTGCACAGGGTATCATCCGCGTGGATTGGATAATAACGAATGAGAGAGTTAGTGAATTAGGGAATGAGAGAATTAACCTCTTAGAGGTTAATACGACGCCGGGAATGACACCGACGAGTTTTATTCCGCAGCAAGTAAGAGCCGCGGGGCTGGAGATGAGGGATGTGCTGACCGATATTATCGAGAATAAGTTCTCGTAAAGATACGAGAAAAGTGCACAATGGTTGATATTATCAAGGAAATAGAGAATCTGGATTGGAGCAAGGAGCCGAAGGGGCTGTATGAGCCGATTGCGTACACCTTGGCTTCCGGCGGGAAGCGTTTGCGTCCCACCCTCGCCCTGATTGCGGCGGAGGTGATCGTGAACGAAGGTCTGCTGAACGGCGATGCGATAGAACATACCGTACCGGCGGCGCTGGCGCTGGAAATCTTCCATAACTTCACGCTGCTGCACGACGACGTGATGGACCGCGCAGCCGTTCGCCGCGGACGGCCGACCGTGCACGTAAAATGGAATGACAACACCGCGATCCTTTCCGGCGACCAGATGCTCATCGAGGCCTACAAGCAATTGGCGCAAGTGCCGGCAGACAAGTTACCGCAAGTGCTGAGATGGTTCAACGAGATGGCGACGGGAATATGCGAGGGCCAACAATATGATGTGGACTTCGAGCACCAGCGCCAAGTAAGCATCGAGGACTACATGATGATGATTGAGAAGAAGACCTCCGTGCTGATCGCCAACGCGCTGCGGACGGGCGGATATATCGCCGGCGCGAACCCTGCGCAACAGGAAGCGCTCTACCAATATGGCCTGCATATCGGTTTGGCGTTCCAGATCCAAGACGATATATTGGATGTTTACGGCGATCCGAAGACTTTCGGCAAAGCTATCGGCGGCGATATCTGCTGCAACAAAAAGACCATCCTGTTGCTCACGGCGCTGGAGCAGGCCGACGATCAGACGAAAGCCGAGTTGCAGCAGTGGCTCGAGGTTTCCGACCGCGATGCGGAGAAGATAGCCGCTGTGACAGAACTGTACAACCGCTTGGGAGTACGCGAACGCGTAGAAGAAGTGATGGAGCAACATACCGCCCTGGCGCTCGCGCAACTCGATAAGTTGCCGCAGAACGCCGCTTGCGAGAAATTGCGTACGCTCGCCGAGCGGCTCGCCGTTCGCAAGAGTTAAAGAGTTAGTGAATTAAAGAATTAAAGAATTAAAGATTAAAGATATGCCTTACCGTCGATTACCAAACACGGACCAAGCACGACTCCATGCGCTGCAGAACGCTATCCAGCGCGCGCAGACAGCGGACTTCACCGAGCAGGTGATTCCGTACAAAGTGCTGAGTGAAGCACAGCGGTTCCTCGTCTCGTTCGAGAACACCGTGATGCAGTCGAAAGACAACTACACCTCGACCGTTAATGCGAACAAGCAGTACCGTCATATCGTGCAGAACGCGCGTATGTACATCTCGCATTTCATCCAGGTGCTCAACCTCGCTGTCATTCGCGGAGAGATCAAGAAAGAGCAGAAGTTACTGTACGGCTTAGACCCTCACCAGCATGTCGTACCGGATTTGTCCACCGAGGAGTACTTGCTCGAATGGGGAAAGAAGATCATCGAGGGCGAACAGAAACGTATGGCCAACGGTGGTTTCCCGATCTACAACCCCGCTATCAACAAGGTGAAGGTGCATTACGACATCTTCTGCGAGCACCAGCGTCAGCACACTTTCCATGTGCAGAACACGGAGCGCGTGCACGGCGACTTGGAGCCGCTGCGTGCACAGGCGGACGCGATTATCCTGAACATGTGGAACCTCATTGAGGATTTCTATAAAGACCTATTGCCCTACGCGAAGTTGATGAAATGCCAGTTATACGGCGTAATCTACTATTACCGCAAGGGCGAAAGAAAACTTACGGCCGAGAGCGACCGTAAGTTACAGGAGATACGGGATAGCCAGCCGACTATCCAATGGTCTGTTGAGGAGTGATGACGCGATGCACGTTATGATCGCGGAAGAGATGCGGGATGTCGTGTTTCTTTAACTGAAACGCATAGCAGATACCGAATTTCTTCACTCCCGGGTGCTTACGAAGGAACTTATCGTAATACCCGCCGCCGCGACCGATACGGTGACGATGGTGGTCAAACACCACGCCGGGAACGAGCATCAAGTCGATAGGACCTTTCCAAGTCGGCGTCTGGGGTTCGGGAACGCCCAAACGACCCTTACGCATCATGTCCTCGCCGTCATAGGGGCGGACCTCCATCGAATAACGATGGGTGACAGGGAAAAGGAAAGTTTTTTGATCCTGATACTTGGCGAGCAGCGGACGAAGGTCCACCTCGTTATGCACAGGGTAATAGATGAGCACCGTTTGGGCATCGCGGAAAGCAGCCATCTGCTCAATCTGCGCACAGATACGCGCAGAGTCCGCAGCGACATCCTCGGGCGACAACATACGACGACGCTGCTCCACAATAGCGCGAAGCGCGGCCTGCTCGCGACGGATTCGCACCCACGGAAGCCAGGACTTGATGTCATGTATTTGAGAATCGAACAACATGTGTAATGTGTAATGTGTAATGTGTAATGTTTAGTGGTTTTACCTTTGCGGGTGCAAAGGTACAAAAAAAAATTGATATGCGCAAATATTTCTATATATTATTGTCGATTTTTCTCGTGAGCCTTACCGGTTGCGAGGGCGGAGGCAGTGCTTCGGTTCCTTCATCCGTAGCCAAACTGAGTGTATTCTACTTCGCGGCGAACGATTCGAATCCGGGTTTGGCAGAGGCTGTCTTCACGATTGAGGAGCGCCTCGACACGGGTTTGGTATGGAACAAAGACTCGATGCTTTTCGGTACGCGTTTAGACAGCGTCGTGCCCAAGTTCTCCTTCGCGGCTACGCCGAGTGCGGCCTACCTGCATATGAAGGACACGTTCATCGCGCTCTCGGGTTACGACACGCTGGATTTCAACGTAAGGCCTATCTACCTCACGATTCGTTCCGGCGACCGCTCGACTATCAAGACCTATGAGATACGCGCGACCGTACATCAGGCGGATCCGGACCTCTATACATGGGATGTCCTCACGCCGCAGATATACGAGGTTGAAGACAGCGAGCAGAAAGTAGTGGAGTTAGACAACAGTTTCGTGCTCATCAAGTCCAACGGTTTTGCGCTGCGCGCGTACCAGTCCGAAGACGGAGCCGAATGGATCGACCTCGGAAACCCCACGGGTTTGCCAGCCGGCACGAAAGTTCGGCAGATGATCAGCGACGGCAAAACACTGTACTACGGTCAGGACAACAAGATATACACCAGCACGGATGCCGTCACATGGACCGCGCATAATGTGAGCTATCCCGTAGTGACGATGCTGATGTACTGGAACAACCTGATTTGGGCATTAGTAGAAAACAACGGTTATGAGTTGGCATGGTGGGAGGACGAGGCATTAGCGCTGAGCGGCATGCGTCCGCAAGGTCAGTTCCCCGTGAGCGATTTCGGCACTGTGGTGTTCCAGAGTGCGAGCCTGCGCGAACGCGCGATGATCATCGGCGGGTTTGCCGACAACGGCGAGTCGCTTAACACGCGATGGAACTTTGAGTACTCGACCCATCCTATGCCGAAGGGCGAATACCGCATGGAGGAGTTCTCGATTGACCGACCGAAGTTCACCCGTTTGACCGGCATCTCCGTCATCTGGTACAACAACCGGTTGATGATGTTCGGCGGCGTGGATGAGAAGATGAGTTATCTCGGCCGCGAGATCCTGATCTCCGAGGACGAGGGCCTCAACTGGACGAAAGCCGACTCGACGAAGAACCAGTTGCCGGAAGTGTATCGCGCAAGGCAGAAACAGACGGCTATCGTGCGCGGCAACTACATCTACCTCTTCGGAGGACAGGATGCGGACATCTCCTATAGCGACGTCTATCGGGGATACCTCAATTCCATCGGATGGGGAGAGGATTGATGATTGATGATTGATGATTGATGATTGATGATTGATGATTGATGATTTAAAAAAACTAACTAAAATATTACTATTATGACTATCAAAGATTTCCAATTCGCCGGCAAGAAGGCGATTGTACGTGTCGATTTCAATGTGCCTCTGGATGAGAACGGTCACATTACCGACGACACCCGTATCCGCGGTGCATTACCCACCCTCAAGCACATTCTCGACGAGGGCGGCGCACTGATCATCATGAGCCACATGGGCAAGCCGAAAGGTAAAGTACAGGCTAAGTACAGCCTCAGTCAGATCGTAGATGCAGTAGCTGCTGCGCTCGGTCGTCCCGTTCAGTTCGCCGAGGACTGCGCAAAGGCTCAGGACCAGGCTGCTGCACTCAAACCGGGTGAGGTATTGCTGCTGGAGAACCTGCGTTTCTATCCGGAAGAGGAAGGCAAACCCGTAGGTATCGAGAAAGAAGATCCGGCTTACGAGCCCGCCAAGAAAGAGATGAAGGCACGTCAGAAAGAGTTCGCAAAAGTGCTCGCTTCGTACGCAGACTGCTACGTGATGGACGCTTTCGGTACGGCACACCGCAAACATGCTTCGACGGCTGTCATCGCGGATTATTTCGATGCAGACCACAAGATGCTCGGTTTCCTGATGGAGAAAGAAGTAGAAGCCGTAGACGCGATCCTCAAAGATATCAAACGTCCGTTCGTAGCTATCATGGGCGGTTCGAAGGTAAGTTCGAAGATCGGTATCATCGAGAACCTGCTCGGCAAGGTAGACAAACTCATCCTCTGCGGCGGTATGACATACACTTTCGCCAAGGCACACGGCGGTGAGATCGGCGGTTCCATCGTTGAGCTCGACAAGCTGGATGTAGCACTGGGAGATGAGGGTTTGGCCAAGAAAAACGGCGTAGAGCTCGTGCTCGCTCCGGATGCTATCTGCGCTGACAGCTTCAGCAACGACGCTAATCAGAAAGTATTCCCGTCCAACGCTATTCCTGAGGGCTGGGAAGGTCTGGATGCCGGTCCTAAGGCACAGGAGAACTTCCGCAACGCCATCAAGGGCGCAAAGACCATCCTCTGGAACGGTCCTGCAGGCGTGTTCGAGTTCGATAACTTCTGCGACGGTAGCCGCGCTATCGGCGAGGCCATTGCAGAGGCTACAGCAAACGGTGCCTTCTCGCTTATCGGCGGTGGTGACTCCGTAGCATGTGTAAACAAGTTCGGTCTGGCGGACAAGGTATCGTACATCTCTACCGGTGGCGGTGCTCTCCTTGAGGCCATCGAAGGCAAAGTACTCCCGGGTGTTGCAGCAATTAAAGGATAAGGAATATGGAAGTAGTAGGTAAGATTATTCAAGTACTGCCTGCGCAAGAAGGCGTAGGCCGCAACGGCAATCCGTGGAAAGTACAACCGTACGTATTAGAAACCCTCGAGAATTACCCGCGTAAAGTGCATTTCGAGGTGTTCGGTGAGGACCGCATCAAGGCTAACCCTTGTGACCTGGATCAATTGGTAACCGTCAGTTTCGATATCGAGAGCCGTGAGTTCAACGGCCGCTGGTACACCTCCATCCGCGCATGGAAGATCCAACAGGGTGACACGACTCAGGCCGGCGCTGCTCCTGTAGCAGCCCCCGCAGCCGCTCCGGCAGCTGCGCCTGCAGCAGCTCCGATAGATCCGGCAGCTAATGTAGATCCCTTCGACGCTACCGCCGGTGACGGCACGAGCGATCTGCCCTTCTGATGCGCAAGTGGATTAACATAACGATAGCAAGTCTTCTGTTAGCGGGTGGCGTAGTGCTCTGCGCCATCCGCTGGCAGGCTTGGTTCGGTATGCCCGCTGAGCCGCTATGGAACGGAGAGACACTCCAATATACCTTCCCGCAGTTTGAGCAGGACACAACTCCCGAAGCACTCACCGTGCTCGTACTGGGAGATATCCATAGCCGCTTTACCCGTGCCGAATACGACACGCTGGCGGCGCGCGTGCCGCAGATAGATGCCGTAGCACAAGTCGGCGACTGGCTGGACAGAGGACAGAACTACCATTACCAATTGCTTTTGCGCGAATGGACAAACAGCCATCTGTTCGGTCTTCCGGTCATCGTCACGCCCGGTAACCACGAGTACACAAAAGGGCTCAACAAGACCCTTTCATGTGTATGGGAGGAGGCCTTCCCGCATCCGGACAACGGACCGGTGGGCGTACCGGGTGCAAGTTACTTCGTGGACCTGCCAAAGGCCCGGTTCATCTGCATAGACACCAACCCGCTCGTTCACCTCGTTTATCTCACGCGTACGCTCACCTGGCTGCGCAACGCGCTGAACACCGCCGACGGCCGCTATACCGTCGTTTTGATGCACCATCCGGTGCTCTCTGTAGGCAAAGGACGGGCCAACGTACTGATTTACACCGCCTTCCGCCACGCTTTAGGCGATGCCGATCTGGTACTCGCCGGACACGACCACAGTTATATGCGCAAGGAGCAATTCGTGGTCATCAACGCAGCAGGAAAAACCAAACCTCAACAGTTCCGCTACACGCCGGATGTGACCGATACTATCCCAGTGTACGGCGTGATTCACATTCCGCAGCCTACCGGCTGTCAGCCGTCACAAATGGAATTCCGCGTCTATCGCCTCAGCGACGGAGCGGTAATCGACTCCCTGTATGTTAACCACGACTGATGCGATAGTGCTGTCGCTTCAGCCGCATTCGGACAAAGCGCACGTCCTGCACGCTTATACACGCGCGGGCGGGCGGGTCAATTATATGGTATATGGTCTGGGGAAGAAGAACGCGGCAGGCAAGTTCAGTCCTTTATCCGTCGTCCAACTGACGACCGATGAGCGATCGATACGCACGGCACAACTGCTCTACGTACCTACCTCCATTACCACGGATCCCTACAAACGCACGATCGCACTGTTCCTGAGCGAGGTGCTCTACCATGTACTGCGACACCCGATGCAGGATGAGCCGATGTGGGCGTTTCTCGCAGAGGCGGTCGAAGAGCTGGACCGCACCACTGAACCACAGAACTTCCACCTCACATTCCTTGCGAACTTCGCAGCCAAACTCGGTTTCGCCATTCCGGAGGACACAACGATGGACAATCCGCTATCCGCAATGCCCCTCACGCGAGCCGAGCGTCAGAAAACACTACGGGCACTGTGCGATTACTTTGAAGAACATGTAGAAACATGGCGTCAACCTAAATCCTTGGATATTCTTATCGAGGTTTTTGACTAAGAAAGCTGTCAAAATTCAAAAAAAGTGTAGAAAAACGTCCTATTTTATAGATAAAAACGATTAAATTTTGATTTTTTTTGAAAAAAAACACAAATTTTTTGGTCAATTCAAAAAAAAGCAGTAATTTTGCAGTCCATTTCGTGTAAAAACCGCTCTGTGACAGAGCATAAATAACTAATAAGAAGATGAAACGTACATTCCAACCTTCCCAGCGTA
>JAEEGL011945175.1_pt1 | contig 30876 bp, 26 predicted proteins | sample 9134231 | NCBI WGS metagenome assembly JAEEGL01 (sample SAMN16246548, study PRJNA631951) | gut metagenome | biome: gut microbiome; feature: rumen; material: fiber-attached | host: Bos | place: Iran: Karaj | collected 2018-10
ACCGTACCGAACGATCTGAAAAACCTGCCTGCGATTATCGGCGGCAGGGAGATGGATTTCACCTACGGCGAATGCCAGCATGAGATGGATAGGGTCAATAAAGCTTTCATCGAGATCATGATTGAAGGCGATGCCAACGGCCGCGGATTCCAGTATCCCATTCCGACATACTCCATCACCCGTGACTTCGACTGGAGCGAAACGGAAAACAACAAGCTTCTGTTTGAGATGACGGCGAAGTACGGAACACCTTATTTCTCCAACTACATCAATTCGGATATGGAACCCAGCGATGTGCGTTCCATGTGCTGCCGTCTGCGTTTGGATCTGCGTGAACTGCGGAAAAAGTCCGGTGGATTCTTCGGTTCCGGTGAATCGACCGGTTCGATCGGAGTGGTCACGATCAATATGCCCAGGATCGCCTATCAGTCACAGGATGAAGAAGAATTCTACCGTCGCCTGGATAAGCTCATGGACATCGCCGCCAGGAGCCTGAAGACCAAGAGAACTGTCATCACGAAGCTTTTGGAGCAGGGACTTTATCCTTACACCAAACGTTACCTCGGGTCTTTCGAAAACCATTTTTCCACGATCGGCCTTATCGGCATGAACGAGGTCGGCCTGAACGCCAAATGGCTCCGTGCGGATCTGACAGACGCACGTGTCCAGCGTTTCACCCGCGATGTTCTGAATCATATGCGTGAACGCCTGTCCGACTATCAGGAGAAATACGGAGATCTGTACAACCTGGAGGCAACGCCTGCGGAATCGACGACCTATCGTTTCGCAAAGCATGACAAGGAAGAGTTCCCGGATATCATTACGGCCAACATGAACGGCACGCCTTACTATACCAACTCTTCTCATTTGCCTGTAGGCTTCACGGAAGATGTGTTCTCGGCGCTGGACATCCAGGACGATCTGCAGACCCTCTATACTTCCGGTACTGTGTTCCATGCGTTCCTGGGAGAGAAACTGCCGGACTGGAAAGCTGCTGCCAATCTCGTGCGCAAGATCGCCGAGAACTATAAGTTGCCTTATTATACGATGTCTCCGACATATTCCGTCTGCCGTAACCACGGTTATCTGACCGGTGAACAGTTTACATGTCCGATCTGCGGCGAGAAGACCGAGGTCTACAGCCGAATCACCGGTTACTATCGTCCGATCCAGAACTGGAACGACGGCAAAGCGCAGGAGTACAAGGACCGCCGTGTGTATAACATCGGTCACTCCGTGCTGACCCACATCGGTCCCAATCCCGCTCCGTTGGATGAAGAGCCGGTACAGGAAGCAGCCTCTCTGAAAATCGAGACTGTGGCGCCTGTGACAGAATCCGTCCCCGTGAATGAACCTGTTGCCACTGTTGCTGCACCTGCAGACGGAAAGGTCCTGCTCTTCAAGACGCCGACCTGCCCGAACTGTAAAGCCGCCGGTGCACTTCTGGACAAAGCAGGAATCGGCTATACTGCTCTCAATGCGGATGAAGAACGCGAACTCGTCGAAAAATACGGCATTCGCCAGGCGCCGACTCTGGTCGTTCTGGAAGGTGATTCCTTCGAGAAATTCCGCGGTGTATCCGATATCAAGGGCTGGCTCATGCGTCGCTGATACCCGACAAAGATTTGCACGAGCAGAAACCGTCTTGCGGTTTCTGCTCATTTCACCCCAGGAGGTTGTTTTATGTACGATATGATAGTTGTGGGCGGCGGTCCTGCCGGTATGACGGCTGCTCTGTACGCGCTTCGGAACGGTAAAAGCGTACTCGTGATTGAAAAAGCAGGATTCGGCGGACAAATCACACATTCGCCTAAAGTGGAGAACTATCCGGGGACTCTCAGTATGAGCGGTAATGAATTTGCCGACAGTCTGCTGGAGCAGATCCTTCATCAGGGAGCGGAAATCGAATTCGAGAATGTTGTGTCTGTCAAAGACGAGAGTACCGTGAAAATAGTCGAGACCGAAGAAGGCGGACGTTATGAGGGGAAGAGTATTGTCATCGCAACAGGTGTAAAGCACAGGCTTCTTGGACTGGAAGGAGAGACAGATCTGGTAGGGGAAGGCATTTCATACTGTGCTGTATGTGACGGCGATTTTTACAAAGGGCAGACGGTATGTGTGGCCGGCGGCGGAAACTCGGCGCTGCAGGAAGCAATCCTGCTTACGGAAAAGTGTGAGCAGGTCACGATCCTTCAGGATCTTCCTTATCTGACGGGTGAACAGAAACTGCAGGAAGTTCTTCTGTCAAGACCGAATGTGAAGGTCATGACAAACGTCAAGATCGAAAAGCTTCTGACACAGTTCGGCGTTTTCAACGGCATCCAGATTCTGAACAAAGACACAGATACCGTGGAAACGGTTCCCTGCCAGGGACTGTTTGTGGCGATTGGACTGATTCCCGAAAACGAACCGTTCCGTGAACTTGCTGAACTCAACAGCTTTGGATACTTCGAAAGTGACGAACGCTGCCTGACTCGAACACCGGGTGTGTTTGTCGCAGGCGACTGCCGCAGCAAGGGTGTACGGCAGTTGACCACCGCCGTTGCGGACGGTGCGACCGCGGCACTCGCGGCCTGCAGGTGGCTGAACGAGCAGTAGCCGTCATCGATAAACGAAAAACAGGTGCAGAGTTTTCCTCTGCACCTGTTTTGTTCATGATCCGTCAATCGGATGATCTGAAAAAGAAACCGGACAGGACTGCGCCAGGTGCCTGTCCGGTTTCAGATTACGGCATATGTTTATTCTTTGACTGTCAGAATGGATTCCAGGATAGGGACAATCGTCAGGAGACCATCCAGATCTTCCTGTGTGAAGCGCTCTTCAATCGGACTGTCTATGTCGAGGACCCCTACGGTCTTGCCGTTTACGTGAAGAGGGATCACGATTTCTGAACGGGATGCGGAATCACATGCGATATGACCGGGGAACATATGAACATCGCCGACAAGCTGCGCCTTGTTTTCGGCAACGGCGGTCCCGCATACACCGCGACCCACAGGAATCTCAATACAGGCTGTACGGCCCTGGAAGGGACCGAGTACAAGAATGGAATCCTCAAGGAAGTAGAAACCAACCCAATTGATGTCGGGCAAGGCTTCCATGAGAAGCGCAGAAGCGTTGGAAAGATTGGCAATACGGTGAGGAATCCCCTCAGTCAGAGCTTTGAGCTGAGAGCATATCAATGAATACAGCTCTTCCTTGCTTTCTGCTTCAAATGAGATCCGTGTCTCCATGGGTTATCTCTCCTACTGATTGCGGATGACGCCAATCACAACAAAACGTGCGTTGTCAAATTCATAGGTGCAGGTAGACAGAGTAATAAAGCGATCTCCGGGCGTGTAGGTATATCCTGTTTGAATGACAGATCGCTTGAGGGCGTTTCCAATCCATGACTCAGCGTCTGCATCTTCCGGGAATCCCAGTTTCCATGCATCCATCTTGGTGTTCGCGACGTAAGCCGCGACCACATCCAGCTGAAAATTCTGATCCGGAGTCATAAACTGGAAGATCTTGTGCTCATCGTAGAATGCCTGCCTCTTGTATCCGACCAGTTTGGCGAACATCGTACCGTTGTTCATGTGATGACCGTAAAGGATCGTGTTCCTGTCTGACATGCCTCTGTCGTTGCGAAAGTCCATGAAGACAGAACCGGATCCGTTGCCGCGTCGATCGATCAGACGATACAGGTAGTATTTATTGTCAGATCCCTGAACGACAGGGTAGCTGATATCAGTGTTCGGTACATAGATCCACCCAACGACATCCTCGTTGATTGCAAGAAGAGAATCGAAATCTACGGAGGGAAATGTGAATGGACTTGCGCCAATGTCTGATTCTCCGCTTACGGGAATGGATGGAGAACCGTGAGCATCTTCCTGAGCAGATGTGTCCGTACCGGCCATCGACATATCCGGGAGATCAGCAAGGGACGGATTATCATCTGTATGACCTTCCGAGGGAAGCATAACGAACTGCTGCAGTTCGTTGTATGTTTCTTCACCCTGCCTGTATTCACTCGTGATCATATAGACCTTATATCCGGAGAACAGGAGAACACCGGAAAGGAGAATGATAAGGAAAACGAGAAGATGCTTTTTCATGATACAGGTCTCCAAATCCTGAAACGCGCTTTTCCGGGCAGGAAAAGCGCGCTGTGGTCAGTCGCGTCCGTTGTACTGACCATCGTTGTAATAGGCATCCCGCTGACCGGGAAGATCATCCGTGTGTCCAAAAGCAAGCATGTCGACCATCGGGCGGGGGCCCAGAAGGCTGTCGTGATTGTTGATGACGGTGTTGACCATGTTGCCCATAAAGGTCATGCATGCAGAAGCGGAACCATCCAGATTATAGGCCACGGTACAGCCCAGTTCTTCGAAGATCAGGGCAAGATCCGGCAGGGAGATGCCGCTGCTGTGAGGGATAAGTGTTTCTGCAACAATGAAGATATAATGGTTCGGTTCGAGCATACCAAGAGCCGAACGGCTGTTTTTGGGCTTGTTGATTCCGCGCACGTTCTTCATCTCTTCAAACGTGAGCGCTTTTCCGTTCTTAACGAGAGTAGGTCCGAAATTCAGAGTCTGTTCCACGCCCATTGCCAGGAGTTCGTCGGAAGTATAGGTACCGGGAGTCATGATTTCCATGGTTCCGTCAGGCATGAAGACGAGAGTATCCTCGCATTTGGAATTCGTGCTGCCCTGCCAGTAACAGACACCGTTACGAATGATGGGTCCCTTCATCTCTTTCTCATTGAAGGTCATGTAGTCACCGTTGACGGCAAAGATTACGCCTTCGCGACGGGACAGACGCGCGGCTTTGATGTACTGATCTTTACCGCGGGTTCCGGGCTTATCGGGATTGTTGAAGATGGAAAAGGGTTTCTCATCTCCGCGTACACGTACGTCCGCAACAAAGTATTCCAGTTTCTGATCCGGGAGATAGACTCTGTTGATATCGATCCGCAGCGTATTGGAATTGTAGAACCAGCGATCCGGGAGATGTTTGGTATCCTGATAGGGATCATACAGTTCTCCATTATAATAGTATTCGATGATTTCTTCCCCTTCGCCGGCGAATATCAGGTCGAGAGGATCCGGCGTAGGAGTGGGGACGGGGGTGGGAGAGGGTGTGGGCGTGGGTACCGGAGTCGGCGTAGGAATTGGCGTCGGCGTCGGTTCAGCCGTTGGCACCACAGGCTCCGTATCCGGAGAGATGGTCTGACCCGCGACGTCCAGGTCCGGAAGGATCTGATCATGAGAGGACTGACAGCCGGAGAACAGACTGAGGACAAGAATCACTACCATGCAGAGTGCAAAACTCTTTTTCATTCTTTGCTCCTTGAAGGATTGTTGGCGGAACCGCTGAGTTTCTGAACGATTCCGAAAGCGGGAGAGGCTTTAAGCGTCTCTTCCCGATAAGGCTGTGCTTCATCGAATCTGCCGGAATGCTCAAGCGCGAGACAGACATATCCACCCGCGTACAGTTTCTGTAAAGAGCCGGCCTGCTCGCTGTTGAGAACGAACATGGCACAGGCCAATGCGTCATCCGGCCGATTTTCAAACAGAGAATACGCCGACAGAGCGAGAAGCCGGAACAGATCCACACTCAGCGAAAAGGAAGGATCCCTTGCATACTGCTGTGATTCTGAAGCCTGCTCCAGGATCTCCAAACCTCGTTTGGCTGTATCGCGATCGCCTATTTCACAGGCGGACTGAACGGCATAACTGACGAATTCAGGCTGTGAAGGATCCCATAACTGTCTGTTCGCGGTCACGAGAGAAACAGTATCTGCATTTTCACCGCAATAAAAACAAGCGGTGACGCGAAGACTGATTCGAAGATAGAGAAGATCTCTTCTTCCGCCTGAAGTCTGACGCAGGACGGTTGAAAAGAGTTCCGGTTCAAGCGAATCTGTCAGCAAAGGAACAAAACTGGTCTCGTTGCGGAGAGACAGGCGAGTATATAGATACTGCAGGAACACAGACACCAGAACTGCGATCAGCAGGGCGGCGGTTCGGACAGAGCTGTATTCCGGATTTCTGCCAATGGTCAGGAGAACAAAGAATAGAAGTGCGATCGACGAGGCAAGACCCAGTATGAGCAGGATCCTGACAGCTCGGACCCGTCTGATGTATGGTCGGGACGCCTCTTCAACGGCAGTATTCTTCATGATTCACCCTTGCTGCTGTGAGTATCTCTCGATCCGTATCCTAAGATACGAACTACATTATTATAATAAAAACTCATATGGATTTCAATGGCAACATGCTGACAAGCTGAAACATTGATTCAGAACAATGTGCATGGAAAAAAGAAAACCGGTATCCGGCTTTCTAAAATAAGTTGTGTTTACGGTGCTGGTGACGCTGAAGGCTGAGGAGATTCTGTAGGTTCAGGTAAAGTGCTTGCATAATAAATGGATGAAAGCGTGCGGGACAGATTTTCACTGAACAGCCAGTTGTCTGTGTTTGCATTCTTCATGTAAACAGTGTCACCTCGGCTGGTGAATCGGATTGTCCACGAGCTTCCGTCAGAAAACTCGAGAAGAAGAGGTGGCAACTTATCTGAGAGGATTTCACGGTCTGCGCTTCCGGCATCCAGGATCATATCAAGAACATAATCCAGGTCACCGTCAGCAATGACTTCATTCGTATCCGCGTTGATAATGCGCTGAAGAGTCAGACCTTTCTCGAGGTGCGGTGAGGATCCTCTTTGCAGAAGGATGCAGAGAAGGAAAGCTGTAGCTACCAATACTGCCGTTACACTTGGGATCCAGATGTCCCATCTGAAACCGCGCGGTGCACTGAGTTCCATGCTTATTCTCCTTTCCTGCACTTATCCTTATTGTAAACCAGAATCGAAAAAAAAGAAAGGTTTCGATCATAAGTGCCTGCCGGAAGACCAAGTGAAACGATATACAGGCGGAATGTGTGGATCTGCAGTGATGCCGTTCCTGCATGTTTCATATGGAATACCGGATTAACGCTGGCGCCCGTTTTGGGCAAATTGCTTTACTGCGAAAAGATGCGAATCCGATGGTTTTATCAGTCAAAATAGATAGAATTGAAGGGCAGTGCGGGGATGCCATATTCCATATTTATGCCTCATTTAGTGGAAATCATAAATTTGGAATATAAAAGAAAGAAACTGTAGATTTACGCATATTGTGAGATTCTACTATACTAATGGTGGAAAAAGCCAATGACGTAAGGCTGCACCGGGGAACGGCTCCGTGCGAAGACGTCAAATATCAAGAAAGGTCGTGAACGGATTGTCCAACGCAGTCAACACCATTCATGAAGCGCCTGCTAAGCTGAATGAGCACAAATGGTACAAAGGTCTGCATGTGAGCTGGGATCTGTACATCCTGCTGGCCCCTGCTCTCATCCTGCTGATCATTTTCAACTACGTGCCCATGTACGGCGTGCAGATCGGCTTCAGAGACTATCTGGCTACGAGAGGTATCTGGGGCAGCCCGTGGGTAGGCTTGAAGCATTTCATCCGCTTCTTTACCTCCTACAACTGCAAGACCCTGTTTGTGAATACAATTGCTCTGAGCATTTATTCACTGATCGCTGGTTTCCCGATGCCTATCGTTCTGGCTCTGCTCCTCAACAAGCTCCGCTTTGAGAAGCTGAAGAAGGTAGCTCAGACCGTATCCTACGCGCCTCACTTCATTTCCACCGTGGTTCTCGTAGGTATGATCACTATCTTCACCGACACCGAAAACGGTATCATCAACATCATCATCCGCATGGCCGGCGGAAGCCCCATCAACTTCATGGGACGGCCGGAACTTTTCCGTCACATCTACGTCTGGACAGATGTGTGGAAAGAAATGGGATGGGGCGCCATCATCTACATGGCTTCCCTGAGCAATATCAGCCCGGAACTGTATGAATCCGCCAAGATCGACGGTGCCAACAAGTTCCAGACGATCCTCCACATCGACCTGCCCTCGATCCTGCCGACGATCGTAACGCTGATGATCCTGCGCTCCGGTTCCATCCTGAGCGTAGGCTTCGAAAAAGCTTACCTCATGCAGAAACCTCTGAACCTGACCGTATCCGAGATTATCTCCACTTACGTGTATAAGATCGGTATTCAGGGCGCCCAGTTCTCCTACTCCACGGCTATCGGTCTGTTCAACTCCGTAGTCAACGCTTTGATGCTGGTAACCGTGAACTGGATCTCCGGACGTATTTCCGAGACTTCCCTGTGGTAAGAGAAAGGAGATATTGAATTATGGCTGAAGCTCCCACTTCGAAATTGAAGCCCCCGGCGGAATTGAACCGCCAAACTGCAGTCAGGGGCAGCCTTGGTGACAATATCTTCGACATCGTTGATACACTTGTCATTATAGCGTTCCTGATCATCGTCATCTTCCCGCTGTACTGGGTCATCATCGCCTCCTTCTCGGGCGCCCAGGAAGTGAATGCCGGTAAGGTCATCTTCTTCCCGGTCAACCTCACGATCAACGGGTATCAGCAGGTGTTTACTGATATGTCTCTGTGGAGAGCGTATAAGAACACCATCATCTACACTGTGCTTGGCTGCGTTCTGAACGTATCCATCACATTGGCAGGTGGCTATGCTCTGTCCCGTAGTGATCTGCCCCTCCGTCCTCTGATCATGAAGCTGTTGATCTTCACCATGTTCTTCAACGGCGGCTTGATCCCCACCTTCCTCGTGGTTAAGGGCCTGGGCATCTATGATACGATTTGGGCTGTCCTGTTGCCTTCCACACTGTCGGTATATAACATGACAGTAGCCCGCGCCTTCTTCCAGTCGTCCATTCCTTCGGGACTTGAAGAAGCCGCAACAATCGACGGCGCGAGCAATATGCGTACGTTCCTTACGATCGTACTGCCCTGCTCTCCCGCCATCATCTCCGTTCTGACCATGTTCCACGCAGTACAGCGCTGGAACGAATACTTCAACGCGATGATCTACCTGCGCGACAACAACCTGTTCCCGCTGCAGCTGTACCTCCGCGACATCCTGCTCGCTGTACAGACCGCTCTGAACATGGCTGCTGGCCAGGTTACAGACCAGAAGATGCTGCAGGAAATGCGCGACGGCGCCCAGCAGATCAAGTATGGTTCCATCATCATTTCCACCTTGCCCATGATGATTCTGTATCCGTTCATGCAGAAGTTCTTCGTCAAGGGCGTCATGGTCGGCTCCATGAAGGGCTGATTCCAACAGATCCTGTCAGCACCCATCCTTCGGGATGGGTGCTTTTTTGGCATGTGTGCAGAACCTGCATACTGTGCTGCGGATATGAGCAGACTTGATTTTTCGCTTTATTTCGATTATTCTTGCTATATATGACTAGTTGAAATCCAGGAGGAGGCAGCCATGTATGCAATTCGCAGGTTTTTCCGCAGGAATGATCTGTATTTTACTTATATGCTGCCGGTGATCCTGGCCTTTATTGCCATTTTTATATATCTATTCATCAACGCGAACTATCAAGTAAGAGATCTGGTCGAACAGGATGTCCAGAGCGTTACGGTCAGTCATGTCGAAAACGTCCGCACGAGGATGGATACGGTTCTCGGAGACGTCCAGAATGCGTTGACTCAAGTAGGCACCAGTTCGGATACACTGACTTTTCTGAAAACTCTCGAGGAGAAGACGGATACGACTGAAGGCCTTGAACGGGTCATGCGGCGTCTGAAAGAAGAACAAGATTTCAATCTGGGTGTAGAGATCTATGGTATTTACCATAAAAAAACAAAAACGGTGATCCTTTCTGAAGGCAGAGTCGATGCGTCTGATTATCTGAAAGACGTGCTGGAAACGGATGATCCGGATCTCTTTTCCCGTCAGCTCGAGGACTTGAGCGATCTGTCTATTTGGGTCATACGAAATTCCAAGAATGGGATCGAATCAATCGTAGCATCTCAAAGCTATCCGGCATCCCGCCATACCAAAACTGCTTCGGGATTTGCTACACTGAATATCTCGTCTCTCAGGCAGATCCTTCGTGAGGACACACGCAATTCGGCCAACAACCTCATCTTGGACAAAGACGGAGAGATCCTTTTGGCTGCAAGTACAGATGGAGTGCCTGTAGAAATGCTCAAAAACATGGCTCTCAGTGGAAAAAAGACTGAGACGATGCGCAGCCAGGGGCTCTTTCTGTATTGTATTCCGTCTGCGAGGACCAATTGGTATTATGCTGGTGTCGCTTCGATGAAAGATTACAGGAGCCTGACTGCAGTTTCAAACGGAAGAACCATCGCAGTCGTTTTGGCGGGCTTCCTTGCAGCTCTAGTTGTGAGTTTTATCCTGTCAAGAAGGGTGACGCATCAACTGGATGAGATGAGCGATACGCTTAGTCGCGTAGGCGGTGGGCGCGTTGAAGAGGATCAGACACTCTACCTGCTGTACTCGATGAATCAGAGGTTGGACAGGATTCTGGAGAATAATAGAGATCTTTCCGAGACGGTTAATGCTAACAGGGACATGATACTGGAGATCTTTTACAGGGATATCATACTGCAGCGTGCGAAACCTGAAGATTACACAGCACATTTTACCAGGCTTGGAATCGAATGGCCCAAGGGATCGGCTTTCCTGATCCTGATCCGTGTCAGGGGCGATACGGAGAATTCGCCTGCTCACTATCGTGATCTGTGCAGGCAGTGGGAAGGAAGACTTGAGGTGCAGCGAGGGGAGGAAGCGGTATTTTTCCCGTTGCAGGACGAATGGATCGCGTGCGTTGTATCTGTTCTCTGGGAGGACCAGATCAGTCAGGTCGCAGGACGTATACGGTATTACCTCAGCGCGATCCTGCGCAACACGCCGCATGGCCGGTTCCCCATGGCTTTGAGTGACGGATATCCAAATATAAGCTATCTCCCTTATGCATATCAGGAGTGCCTGAACAGGATGGCGGATCAGTTCTACGGAAGAAGTGTTTCAGGTGGATTCATGGAATCCGTGGATTATCCATATGAAAAAGAAAGACAGCTTCTGAACTGTCTTCTCAGCGGGGATGAAGAACATATGATGGAGAGGCTGGAGGAGTTCTTTACCATGAACTTCTCCGAGCACCCGCTGAATCTCATAGCCGTCGACCGTTTCTCGCATCTTCTTTCAGGAACACTGAGGAGAGCAATCGCCGAAGCTGAGATTCCTGAAGATGCATGGGCTGAAAGGTTTCAGCGCATGTATCAGCGAGCAGAAGAAGCTGACAGCAGTGAAGCATTTAGCGAACTCTACCGTAATGAGTTTCTCTGGTACTGCCGCACGATCGCTGACAGACGGAACTCGCGCTCTGACCTTATGAGCCAGCGTATACGCGACTATGTTGCTGATCATTACAGGGAAGATTTCTCAATGGCAGATCTGGCACGGGATTTGAACTTGTCCATGTCTTATATGAGCGTTGTCTTCAAACGGAGTACTGGTCGTAATTTTGCTGATTATCTGAACCGCTATCGTATTTCGGTTGCAAAGGATTTGCTGATGCATACTGATAAGACGATCTCCCAAATTGCAACGGATAGCGGATTCATTTCAGCCAATACTTTTATCAGGACATTCAAGAAGATCGAGGGAATCACTCCCGGTCAGTATCGGGGAGCCGGACTCAGTGACAATCCGGAAGAAAGATTCTGAGTTTCTGAACCTGTCCATGCATGCGTCTTGTCTTCCGTAAGAAAGCGGGGGAGGGACCACGGTTGCGTCAGATTGTCTGTTCGGACACGGTGTTCGTCTTGACGGGTGTATGGATCAGGTTTATACTCATCTCATCTGTTGGGGAGGCAGAGTTCCCATGTGCATGGAGAAGACCTATACCATGACCAAAGTGACCGCGTATAGTGTTTGCGGCCTTGATACTGCATACTCAGAATCTGGGAAAAGGGTTTAGGGATTCAGCAATCCGAAAATGATTCAGCCGCTTTTCTCAGATGGGGAAGCGGTTTTCCTTATTACCGGGAAAGAAAATATCCGTTTGTGATGAATGAGAAGTGGAGAGACGAATGGACGATAACGGTGTAAAGATAGTATCGATCGTCGGTGAGAATGCCTGTGAATGCTATGCGAAAGAAAGGATCGCATGCCGGGGCATAGTGATCCGGGATCGGATGATTCTTCTTTCCTATGAAACGAAAACCGGACAGTATATGATCCCAGGAGGTGGGATCGAGGAAAAAGAGAGTGCGAAAACGGCTTGTGTAAGGGAAGTCGCGGAAGAGACGGGAATCTTGATCGAGCCGTCCGCTTGTATACTTGAGATCGATGAGTTTTATGAGGAGTGGAAGTATATCAGTCTGTATTACTTAGGAAGACCTATCGGGAAGACGAGGCCTTGTCTGACAGAACGGGAGACTGAGGTCGGAATGGAGCCCCGCTGGGTTCCTCTGGAAGAGGCTGTTCGTATCTTTTCAGAGCATGCTTTATGGACAGATACGGATGAGATGAGACGCGGGCTTTATCTGCGGGAATATACCGCATTGGCTGCAGTACTTGAGAAAACAGATAATCACTGACAAGAGTTTCAGCAGAAGGGACGTGAGAAAACATGGATCTGCATGATTATAAGGACGTTGCCGAGAACTACGATCGTTATCTGGATGTGATGTATGCTGAAGACGATCATCATGCGAACTTCAGGGAGTTTTATCTGAGACTTGCTCAAGAATACGGTGAAGGAGGCGTCATCGACGTGGCCTGCGGGACCGGTGCAGTGCTGCTGTATCTTGCAGAACATGGTATCTATACGGATGGTACTGATATATCCGAAGCCATGTGTGATGTCGCAGGAAGAAAAGCAGCGTCGATGGGGTTGAAACTGAATATCTATCCTGCCGATATGACGGAATTCTGTTCGGGAAGGCAGTATTCGCTCGCGATCATTGCCAGAAGCGGATTCATGCATCTCACGACACAGGACCTGCAGATCCAGGCGCTGGAAAATCTCAGAAAGCAGCTGCTTCCGGGTGGTATCCTTACACTCAACACCTTCGATCCCTGGCCGCCGATGCAGGCGCAGCAGATGAGGACCGGACCGGAGGACTGGACTTACCGTCTGGAGTATGTGAACCGGGACGGAAACCGGGAAATAATCTATAATGCGATCGGCTATGATCCATGCACACAGATCATGAGCGGGAACTGGAAATTTGAGGAATATGATGGATCGGGAAACATTCGCGATGTACGGGTCCGCCCGTTGAAGATGCGGCAGACATATCGCTCGGAAATGTTCCTTCTTGCAAAACTCTGTGGTTTTACTGTCATGGACATCTTCCGGGGATATGACGGAGACAGGGAAGACCTGAACGATCCTTCCTCAGCGGCTTTGTATAACTCAAATCTGATTTGGATTTTGAGAAAAACTGACGGGGACTGATGACGGACAAGAAGAAGTCAAACGATGGTGAACAAAAAAACGATATCTGAGGTGGAAGACGCGGTGATTTGCACGGATGTACCGGAAAGCACTTATCACCTCTTCAACATCAACTTCGAACGAGGACCTGCAACGCAAGAAGAGTATGTGAAGTTTTCTGCGGAGAATCGGTACTCCATGAAGGTGAATGCTGATCTGTATCCGTTGCCGGATCTGTTCGACGACAAAGGCGTGCCGAAAGGCGCCTTCACAGCAGGTGTTTTGAAAAACAGCCGTTTCTACCCGGGAACGGAACACAGATACTGGTTGTATGTACCCGATTCCTATGACCAGAAAACGCCGGCCCGGTTCACACTTATCTACGACGGACGTTCTCATGCAAGAGACGGGTATCCTGCTGTCTGCCGCATGTTCGACAACCTGATCGACTCAGGTGTGATTCCCCCGACCGTTGTCCTGTTTCTGGGTTTCGGTGTGCCGGGGCCGGGTCAGCCTGTGCTTGGGTTCAACGAGGGAGAGGTTGACAGAAGTCTGGAATATGATACGCCCAGTGACCGCAATGCGCGTTTTGTGACGGAGGAAGTGCTTCCCGAAGTGCTGAAAGGGCTGAATATAACAGACGATCCTGCAGGGAAGGTTGTTATGGGGCTGTCTTCGTCAGGCATTGCAGCGTTCAGTACTGCCTGGTTCCGTCCTGATGTGTTCGGAAAGGTCTATATGGCCAGCGCGAGCTTCGTGAACATCCGCACGGGGATCGTCTGGCCGTCCGTCATCCGTATGTCTGAAAAAAAGGACATTGCTGTCTATGCAGTCGTCGGACGACACGATCTGGATAACCTGTTCGGCAACTGGTTTTATGCCAATCTGGATGTAGGCTCCGCTCTTCATTTCCGAGGGTATGATTCCGAAATGTATATCTCAGAAGCAGGCCACAGCTTCGCCGTCTACATGTATATGATGCCCCGTGCCATATGTCGGCTGCTCGGAAGCCGGGATATGGAGACCGCTCATATGGAGAAGGTTGATTTCAACAGCCAGATCCTGATGACCGACACAGTCTGAACAAGTGACAATCAGGAGCCGAACGCACGTGCAGAAGACGGCTGACGGCTCGGTGAACAAAAACAAAGCCGGCAACGGCAGAAAAGAGGAAAATCATGAATCTCAGCGCCCGTAAAGACGTACCTGTGGAGCAGACATGGGATCTTTCCCTGATCTATCCTGAAGAAGAACAGATGTGGCAGGATCTCGAACGTGTGAAAGCCGATGTGAACGTGATCATAGAGACTTATAAAGGTAAACTTGACACGGCAGACAACATTGTCCGCTGTCTGGACGAGAGGGAAAAGGTGATCCGCTTGATCCAGCGCATCGAAGAATACACCGGACTGGCTCTGGAAGCTGACTATACTGACAACAAGCTTCGTGAACGGAGCGAAAAGATCGACGATGAAATGACGCGTCTCTACAGTGAGATGGCATTTATCGACAGTGAGATTCTTCTGGCACCGGAAACCGTGCTGGAAGAGGCGGTAAAGCAAGCCCAAGGATGCCGCGTCTGCCTTCAGGATCTGATCGCAAGGAAAGAACATATGCTTTCTCCTGAAACGGAGAAGGTACTGGAGTCTCTTTCCCGTTCTTTCGATCTTCCTTATACCGTCTACAATACGATGAAGCTTGCCGACATCGCGTTTGATCCTTTTACTGTAGACAGCCGTGAATACCCGCTTGGATACTCGCTGTTCGAAGACGACTATGAACTGGAATCTGACACGGCGGTGCGTCGCGAGGCGTTCCGGGCTTTCTATGGTACACTGGCAAAATACAAGAATACGACTGCTGCAGCATACAATGCCTGTGTAACGCAGGACAAAACAATGGCGGAACTGCGTGGATTCGGGAACGTGTTCGACAGCCTGCTCTTCCCTCAGAAGGTGACTAGGGACATGTACGACCGCCAGATCGATGTCATCACAGAACGGCTGGCACCGCATATGCGACGGTATGCCAGGCTGCTCGGGAAAAAACAAGGCCTTGACAGAATGACCTTTGCGGACCTCAAAACCTCACTGGATCCTGATTATGATCCGAAGGTTACGATCGAGGAGTCCAGGGAGTACGTCCGTGAAGCTTTGAGAATCCTCGGCCCGGATTATGTGGACATGGTGGACCGGGCCTACAGGGAACGCTGGATAGACTTTGCCCGGAACATCGGAAAGAGCACCGGAGGATTCTGTGCCGGCTTATATCGTGAACGGTCCTACATTCTTCTCAACTGGAATGAGAGGATGGCGGATGTATTTACTGTCGCCCATGAGCTCGGGCATGCCGGACAGTCCATGTACGGAGATGCTGCACAGTCTATTTACGATACGGATCCTTCGATGTATCTGATTGAGGCACCTTCCACTATGAATGAACTGCTGCTCGCAAACTATCTTTTGAGCACTAATACGGATAAGCGCTTCCGCCGCTGGGTGCTCTCGAGCCTTGTGAGCAACACGTATTATCACAATTTCGTCACGCATCTGCGGGAAGCCTGGTATCAGCGTGAGGTTTACAAGATCATCGACGAGGGCGGCAGTGTGAATGCCGACATCCTCAGCGGTATTTTCCGCAGGAACCTGGAACTGTTCTGGGGCGATGCCGTAGAGATACCCGAAGGGGCCGAACTGACCTGGATGCGTCAGCCTCATTATTACATGGGGCTGTACTCCTACACATACAGCGCCGGTCTTACCGTAGCTACCCAGGCTATGCTGCGAATCCGTGAGGAAGGACAGCCTGCTGTAGACGACTGGAAACGCTTCCTGACTGCGGGGGCGACACTGGATCCCGCCGGACTGGCGAAGATTGCCGGAGTGGATATCACGACAGACGGTCCTCTGAATGCTACGATCGATTATATCGGGTCTCTGATCGATGAGATCTGCACACTGACCGAGGAGATCGACGGCATCAGCCTGTGATATGCATCACCAACGACGCATGAAAGGAGAGAACGATGAAACTCACAGGAACGCAGACGGTCGAAACCCATCGGCTGATCCTTCGGCGCTTCCGAATCGAGGATACACATGATATGTTCGAAAACTGGGCTTCTGACCCGGAAGTGACACGGTATCTTACATGGCCGACGCACAGGGACATGACGGTAACGAACGCCGTGCTTTCTGACTGGATCCCGCGATATGGCGATGGGGATTACTTCAACTGGGCCATCGAGGAAAGAACATCTTCCAGGACCATTGGGAACATCTCAGTCGTTTATCTGGACACGGAGACCGAGAGCGCTGAGATAGGTTATTGTCTCAGCAGAGCTTTCTGGGGGCGTGGAATCATGCCTGAAGCCCTGCGCGCCGTTTCTGATTATCTGTTTGATACGGTGGGGCTCAAACGGGTCTTCGCCCGCCATGATGTTCGGAACCTGAAGTCCGGCAGAGTCATGGAGAAGGCAGGAATGAAGGCCGAAGGCTGTCTGCGGAACGCCGGAAAGAACAACAGCGGTATCTGTGATATCGTCATCCGCGCTGTAATGCGGGATGATCGGGAAGCGGGTGTGCAGCGGGAACACATGAATTGGAATGTCCGTTTTGTACAGGCTTCAGATCTGGAAAACGTCAATGCACTGCGAAGGGAGGTCAACGATCTGCATGTGGAGGGCCGCCCTGATATCTTCAAAGCCGGCTTTGGACCGGAATTGCGAGACTATGTGTATCAGATATATGCGGATCCGGATAAGAAGATCATCGTAGCGGAACGAAATGGAGTGATCTGCGGTTTTGCAGTTCTGAACCATATCAGAAAACCTGACAGTCCGTTCATGAATGCGCGGGAATTCCTGGATGTGGATGAATTCGGAGTCGGAAAAGACTTCAGACGGCAGGGAGCGGCGAGTGCCATGATCGAGTTTATACGGGATTATGCGAAAAACTGCGGCGTTACGAGACTGGAACTCAACATGTGGGAATTCAACAGGAACGCACTGGCTTTCTATGAGGTATCTGGGTTCACGACCTACCGCCGATATATGGAAATGCAGATCTGAGTTGAAACAAAAGGCGGGAGCCTGAGGCTCCCGTCTTTTGCATCCCTTGTTTGCAGGGTGTCAGTTGCTGGAAGAAGATGAGGAAGAACTGGAAGAGGAAGAGGCGGACTCTCTGTCTTTGATCATATGCTGCAGAGCAATGAGGATCGTAACAGCAGCAGCTTCGTATTCCGGCTTGTAGATATCGATGCAGTATTTGTCGTGCAGTGAGAGCATCTTCTGGGAAATGAGGGCTATGATGCTGCCGTCTGAATCATAAAGTTCGAAGTTGAGAGCAGCAATGTTTCCTCTCAGCTGCCAGCCGAGACCTTCGATGTTCGTGATGTCCGCGATGATGTGGAACAGTTCATTGGACAGCTGGAATTCAGTCCCATCTGCCATCGTAACGAAATGACGCTCATGGAGCGTGAAGAATTTCTTGAAAAAGCTCGATACGGGATTGCCGTCCGCATCTTCGATCCATGTCCTGTCGTGGATCGTCCAGAACTTGCTCCAGGAGCGGTAGATGACATTTTCACGATCGTCTGTCACTTCAATCCTGTGATGGAGCGAAAAGACTTTGCTTTTCGTGAAAAGAGAGCGTACCGGTTGTCCGAAATGCTCCACATTATAGCTGTTGGCTGAATCGCCTGCTTCGCGATAGCGAAGATGATTGGAAAGAAAACCCATGACTGTCTCCTTTTAACGGTTTTGTGTTTGCAATAAGTATAGGTATTTACAGCAAGTATGTCAAACTCGCTCTGGATGCTTCGAAACGTAAAAAAGGCCGAAATTGACTGAAATATATGAGGGCAGTATAATGAGATTACCATAACAGAACGACATGGGAAGGAGAAGACGAGAATGAGGTTCATCACGGAAAAACTCGAGACCCCGGTGCGCTTTGAAGCGGATACGGTAGTATGCGGAGGGGGTACGGCCGGTGTGGTCGCAGCTATCGCGTCGGCAAGAGGCGGAGCCAGGACAATCCTTGTTGAGCGCTACGGTTTCGTGGGAGGAACACTCCTGAACGGTGCGGGGCCGATACACAGTTTCTTCAATCTGTATAAAGCGTTCCCGGGAGCAAAAGAACAGCAGGTTATCAAGGGAATACCTCAGGAGATCATCGACCGCATGATGGAACTCGGAGCATCTCCGGGTCATCTCGAGCAGGATAAGGGAGGCAATTACGATTCCCGTATCACGCTGATCGACTGGGAGACCTACAAGGATCTTGCGCTTCGCATGCTGGAGGAAGCAGGAGTTACGATTCTTCTCCATACGATGGTCGTTCAGGCCGTCGTTGAAGATGACAGGGTAAAGGGCATCATCATCGAAGGAAAATCCGGAAGGGAAGCGATCCTGGCCAATACCGTCATCGATACGACGGGAGACGGCGACGTGGCTGCGCTGGCTGGTGCACCGTACATCAAGAAACACGACACGACGAGCGTAGGCTATCCCTTCGGCATGATGAACGTCGATATGCCGCGGCTGGTTGAGTATCTGGAAAAGAACGATATGGTGAATCAGCTGATCCGTGCCGATAAGGGAAGTGATAAGGACGACGTCGTCCGTCTGGGATTCGAGCTCAAAAAGCATCCTGCTTTCAAGGAATTTATGGAGAAATACGGGATGTGGGGACCTTTGGGCTTTTCTTTGCATGAGTACAACTACACATACATCAATTCCTGCAATATGCGGGCTGTCGACGCGACCGATACGCTGATTCTTTCCGATGCGGAGATCAAGCTTCGTCATCAGGCTATGGAACTTGCTTCCATGCTTCGCAAATATATCCCGGGATTCGAGAACGCTTATGTGTACTGGACACCCGTGTGTGCCGGTGTCCGGTACACGCGCTGTATCGAATGTGAGCATGACATGACGCTGGACGAGATCGTGAACTGTGCACGTTTCGAAGACGAAGTCATGCTCTACGGATTCCATGACATGGCACCCAGAGTCGTCATCAAGGACGCCGGATGGTACGGCATCCCTCTGCGTGCTTTTATCCCCAAAAAGCTGGATGGCCTGCTCGTGGCCGGGCGGATGATCACCAGTGAGTTCCGTGCGCACATGTCGACCCGCAATACAGGTTCCTGCATGGCGCAGGGACAGGCAGTCGGTGCTGCCGCAGCCGTTGCGGCAAGAGAAAAAACGAGCGTCCGCAAAGTGAGCGCAGGGGACGTTCGGGCCTTGCTGGAGGAACAGGGAGTCTGGCTCGACAGAGACTGATTGTTATTGATCGGAATTCCCGTAAGTGCATAAAAAAGACGCGGATCCTTCGGACCCGCGTCTTTTTTTCCTGGTGTTTGTTCATTGCCTTGAAACTTCTTGAACGTCCTGCAGGAGGGCTTTGCTTTCAAAGCGGACATGCTGACTGAGTCAATGCTTTTTTTTCGAAGGCGGGAGGTCGCTGTCCATAACACTGATCAGACGGGCGAGAAACTCTCTGTCTTCGACCTGATCGACCAGCAGCATCTCTTTTGCTCCTTCATAAGGCACTTCCCTTGCGGCTTCGGGCATGAGAAAACGTGCGGAAGGCGTATCTTTCACGAGAAAACGGTCATCATAGATGCCTCCGAAGACAGTTCCGTGATGATAGAGAATGTACTCACCCATCATGGCGCGCCAGGTTATACCTTCCGTATCGGAAAGCTGATCCAGAATGAATGTGAGATACTCTTTATCAGACGCCATTATCTGTTCCCTGCAAGCTGAATGATGCGCAGCACCATCCGAAGATCCGTCTCCATCTCTTCCAGAACCGCATATTCAAAACGGCCGTGGCAGTTGTGATCGCCCGTGGACAGATTGGGACAGGGGAAACCATTCGGCATGTTGGAGATGGACGCACCGTCTGTTCCGCCGCGGATCGGAACGGAAGTGGGTTCCAGACCGCAGTCACGAATGGCCTGGAAAGCAAGCTCGATGACTTCGGGATGTTTGGATACCTTTTCTTTCATGTTGCGGTACTGATCCGAGATGACGCATTCGACACGACCTTTGCCGTATTCCGACTCGACTGTCGCGGCAGCTTCCTGCAGGATCTTCTTGCGGCGTTCCAGACCGTCAGATTCAAAATCACGAAGGATGAAGTGGAGACGGGTCTCCGCAACGTCTCCGTGCATATCGAGCAGATGAATAAAACCCTCATATCCTTCTGTCTTTTCAGGTATCTCATCAGCGGGAAGAAGAGACAGAAAGCGTGCTGCTAGACGCTGAGAGTTTACCATCTTTCCTTTTGCGCCTCCGGGATGGATATTCTGTCCGTGAAAGTATACCAGAGCTTTTGCAGCGTTGAAACATTCAAATTCAACGTCGCCTGTCCCTCCTCCATCCATCGTATAGCCGAAGTCGGCGCCGAAAGCTTCGGGGTCGAAGAATTCCACACCACGCCCGATCTCTTCATCAGGAGTAAAAGCGATGCGGACTTTGCCGTGAGGTGCCGCATCCGACTGCATCAGGGCTTCTGCGGCGGCCATGATGATCGCGATGCCGCACTTGTCGTCACCGCCAAGAAGAGTCGATCCGTCTGTTGTGACGAGCGTTTTGCCCGCCATTTTCTTCAGTTCGGGAAAATCTTCGGGAGAAAGGATCCAGCGGCCTTCTGAATCCAGTACGATCGGTTTGCCGTCATAGTCCGGATGAACACAGACTTTCACGTTTTCACCGGATGTTTCGGGCGATGTGTCCATGTGTGAGATGAACCCGATGACAGGAGTGTTTTCCATGCCAGCAGTGGCCGGTATCGTAGCCGTGACGTAACCGAAACGGTCAAGGTTCACATCTTCAAGACCCAGTTCTCTGCATTCTTTTTCCAGAAGCTTTGCAAGATCCCACTGGCACTCCGTGCTGGGATAGGTTTCCGATTCTTCATCGGAACGAGTGTTGATCCTGACGTAGCGGGTCAGGCGCTCAAGTAATGTCTGCATTTTGCCTCCCATGTCCGCCTCGTACAGCGGCGTGATTAACTTATTTTGATGAAAGAATGTATCTGAGAATCCGGAGCTGCAGCCGAAGGGGCAGCATATCCAGAAGCCTCAGCCAGGGATTCCGATTCACATTATACACAAATCGCGGGTTTTTTGCCTCAAGAGAGAGGAGGACAATCCGTGCGATCCTATCAGGCGATACGCTCCTGTTCTCCACTGTGTCGACGATACGGCGAAAGCGTTCGGCACTGAAAGCATAGAGCCGGGTCGAAGAGCAGAAATCGTCCAGACGGGCTGCAGACGCAGGAAGCATGTCCGTTTTCACGGCTCCTGGCCGGATTACGATCACAGAATGGCCCAGAAGCTGGAGTTCAGCGCGGAGCGCGGAAGCATATCCTTCCACTGCCGACTTCGTGATGGCGTAGATCCCCGTAAAGGGAAGAGGGGCCAAAGGCGCCAGTTCGCTGGAGATCATGACGATTCGTCCGCCGGGACCCAGCAAAGGATGAAACACGGAGTTTACTCTGTAGATCCCAAACAGATTGATATCGAAATCACGGACAAAGTCTTCTTCCGGCATTTCCACGAGAGAGTTCAGATCATAAATCCCCGCTGTATGGATGATGCCATCGAGTGTGCCGGCTTCTCTGCGTACGATTTCGAACGTTTCCAGAAGATCTTCCTTTCTTCGAACATCTGCTTCAAGGAAACGGAATCCTGCTGTATCTTTCGAAGCATTTCTGTCAATTCCCCAGACTGTATGCCCGCGGGAACGAAGAGCTTTACAAACGGCGGCTCCCATACCTCCTGTGGCACCGGTTACAAGATAACGTCCCATGAAGTCAGTTCCCGCCGGTAAGTGATTGGGATTCATCCAACAGCAAGCGCAGGCGTTCGGCGCAGAGACTGACGTCTTCCTGCGCGGTGAACTTGTTCTCAAGGATCCAGCTCCCTTCGAATCCTTTTGCCAGAAGAGCCGCAAGAGTACGGGGCAGTTCGGAATTACCTTCTCCCAGCGGCCGGTCTCCGAGCTTCTCGATACCGTCCTTGATATGGACGAAATCACCGATCATGCTGACCGGAAGGACATTCAGGGCGTCAAGAGCATTTTTTTCGGCCATCTGCCTGTAATTCTGACTGTCGAAGAGCAGACGCAGGTTGGGTCTGTTTGTTTCTTCGAAAAGCCGGATCAGTTCACCGCCTGTCAGGATATTTTCCGTATAAATCTGAATGTCCGTATCAAGATCACAGATATAGCGGAGAGCTTTCACGGTTTTTTGAAACGCGTCCTCGTCCCGTATCGCGTTGTCGAAAAAACTGGGCATGCATATCGTGTGCACATTCATGTCTTCCGCGGTCCTGACTCCGATCCGAAGAGTCTCATAGGCGACAGCATCATCGGCTTTCGTGAATCCATGCGAACACAGGTCGTTCAGCACGACCGATACGATTGAGACGGATTTCTCTGAAGAACTGCTCAGCAGCCGCTCCTGGAGGACCCGGTCCGTCAGAGGGTAGTTTTTGTCAGAAGATCCCAGATCGATCTGTAAGGCTTTCATGCCTTCTTTCGCAGCGGTCTCGACACAATCAACCATGGAACAGGGCAGCTGCCATTGTGTTACACCTATGTTGTAGTTCATATTCGCACCTCCTGAATCTATGGTTTCAGTCTATGACTCGAGGCCCTCCTTGTCAATGAAAAAAAGGAAGGCAACGCCTCTGTTTTGACATCAGGAAGGCAACGCCGAAAATGTATATCTGATATGGATGCGGACAGGATCACAGGTTATGGGGGATTCCCGGTGCGTGAACGATTTTGCCTAAAGAGGGCATATGGAAAGGTCCCGTGACAGGACATCTGTGCTGATCCGTATGAAAGAACAGAAACAGGATGGCAAGGCCGATCCCTGTGCTATCCTGTCGGGTCTGCTGAATATACTGTTATTTTTCCCTGTCTTCGTCGAGAAACTCGAAAAGATCCATGTAGTCATACGGGAAAGGTTCCATGAAGTCCCTGGGCCAGAAACGTGTATGGTGAAAGGTCTCCAGATCATTCAGATGTTTGGAGAGAAGGACCGGAGTCGAAAGATTAAGCTGTTTCATTCCTTCCTGCAGCAGTTCAAACAGATCGTCTCCATCAGAGATCTGTTCTTTTTCTATCGTAATATCCGCAGCTCGACGGGTCTTTCGAATCAGTACGATCCAGTATTTTGTCATGTCGGTTTCACCCCGTTCATATTCCTTTGTTTCAGCCATTCCTCTCTGATCAGAAGACTGACATGCCCGATGCGCATCTCGTTCATCTGAGGAACAGGTACATCCTGTGAAGTCCACTGATATCGGAAGCCGAGTTTTTCCTGTACGCGCCGTGATCTTCCGTTGCCGTCAAAATAACCGCACCATATCCGGGAGACATTCAGGTCTTCAAAGGCGTGACGGATCATTTCCCGGCCCGCTTCAGGCATGATCCCCTGTCCCCAGTAAGGAACGCCGAGCCAATAGCCGAGTTCGCATTCATCGTCCTCGCGGGCCAGATCGCTGTGAAAATGCAGGGAAATGCTGCCAATGGGACAGCCTGATTCTTTCAGAACGACGGCGTATGTTTCTGGTGCAGACAATATGTCCCGGATGATACGTTGGGTTTCCCGGATATCCTGATGGGCCGGCCATCCGGCAATGGGCCCGACTCTTGAGTCTGAAGCGTATAGGAAGCATGCTTCAGCATCCTTCTCATCCCATGGCCTCAGGATCAGTCTCTCTGTTTCAAGCATCATGGTACGATCCTTTCTGAACACAGTATATAGGATGGAAGGACACAGCGCAATACGCAAAAAAGATTGCTTTCCGTCCCATCAGGTGATATATTTGTATATAAAGATAGTTTGTGTTTTCTTCCGTTCGCGGAAAGAAAACCTTGTTTTGGAGGATCAATATGAAAAAGTACCGTGTGGGGATCATCGGCGCGACCGGAATGGTCGGCCAACGCTTTGCCACTCTACTGGAAGAACATCCCTGGTTCAGCGTTACCGCACTTGCAGCTTCTCCCCGTTCAGCAGGCATGACATATGAAAAGGCCGTAGGCAACCGCTGGGCAATGAAAACGCCCATGCCCGAAGCCATGAAGGATATGATCGTGTTCGACGCAACAGATATCGAGGGGATAAAGCCTCTCGTAGATTTCGTTTTCTGCGCCGTGAGCCTGGACAAAGCTGCGACCCGTGAACTGGAAGAAGCCTACGCAAAAGCCGAGATCCCTGTCGTGTCCAATAACAGCGCGCATCGCGGTGTGCCGGATGTTCCCATGCTGATTCCCGAGATTAATGCGGATCACATCCGCGTCATCGAGCAGCAGCGCCGCCGTCTCGGCACGAAGCGCGGATTCGTGGCTGTCAAGCCCAACTGCTCTCTCCAGAGCTATATGGGGGCTCTGCATCCCCTGAAGGATTTCGGTATCACAAAGGTCCTTGCCTGCACATATCAGGCGATCTCCGGTGCCGGCAAGACTTTTGAGAGGATGCCTGAGATCCTTGACAATATCATTCCCTTTATTTCAGGAGAAGAAGAAAAGAGCGAAAAGGAACCCCTGAAGATCTGGGGCGAACTGACGGATCAGGGTATCGTGCCTGCCACGACTCCTTCCATTACGACCCAGTGTCTGCGTGTGCCTGTTTCGGACGGGCATATGGCCGCGGTGTTCGTATCGTTTGACAACAAGCCGACCAAAGAAGAGATCCTTGCACGCTGGAAAGCCTTCTCAGGCGAGCCTCAGAAGCTGGATCTTCCCAGTGCTCCGAAGCAGTTCCTGAATTACTTTGAGGAAGAGAACCGCCCTCAGACCCGTCTGGACCGTGACCTTGAGCATGGTATGGCCGTTTCGATGGGACGTCTGCGTGAAGACAGTCAGTATGACTACAAATTCGTTTGTTTGTCCCACAACACGCTTCGCGGCGCAGCCGGCGGAGCCGTCCTCATGGCAGAACTGCTCTGTGCTAAAGGGTATATGGACTGATCACTGAAAAGGGGGAGAGGATCCCCCTTCTTCTCAGTACATACGGAAACATTGTCCGGTCTTCACCGGGCTCAGATAACATGAAATACAGGAGGAACAACATGGAAGAACAGATCCTGCAGCAGTATCAGGCATGGAAAACGTCTGATCGTCTTCTTCCCGAAGACCGCGCCGAGCTCGAATCCATCGGAGCAGACGATAAGGAGATCGAAGACCGCTTTTACAGGGATATGGAATTCGGTACCGCAGGCATGCGCGGAGTTATGGCTGTAGGCCGCAACCGCATGAACCGGTATACCGTTATGAAAGCTACGGCAGGTCTCGCACAGTTCCTTCTCGAAACAAAGGATGGCACGAAAACGCCTGATGTTGCTATCTCCTACGACAGCCGCCGCAATTCAGAACTGTTTGCTCGTCTGACTGCCGGTGTACTCGCTGCATATGGCGTCCGCGTCTACATCTACGAGAGCCTTAGGCCTGTTCCTGTTCTGAGCTTTACTATCCGGGAACTGGGCGCGTCCGCCGGTGTCATGATCACGGCGAGCCACAACCCCAAGCAGTACAACGGATATAAGGTGTATGGCCCTGCGGGCGGCCAGATGGAACCCGAGGATGCGGATCTCGTCGCTGCGCGTATCCTTGCCATGGGCGATCTCCCTGAGATCCCCTGCATGGATCTGAAAGAAGCCGAAGATAAAGGCCTTCTGACTTGGCTTGGAAAAGACATGGATGATCGGTACTTTGCCAAGATCGCAACGATCGCTTTGAGTCCGGATGTTTACGGAAAGGTCGACAGTGATTTCCGCGTTGTTTATACACCGATCCACGGGTCCGGTTCCATGCCTGTCCAGCGGGCACTGCGAGAAGCCGGTGTTCCCGGAGTGATCGTCGTCAAAGCTCAGGAGAATCCGGATCCCGAGTTCTCAACAGTTCGCGTTCCCAACCCCGAAGAACCGGATACGCTCAGCATGGCGATCGCTCTGGCTGAGGAAGTCGGTGCCGATCTGTGTATCGGCACGGATCCGGACTGTGACCGCATGGGCCTTGCTGTTCGTGACAGTGACGGGACCTTCAAGCTTCTGACCGGTAACCAAATCGGGTGCCTCCTCCTGCATTATATCCTTACGGCCCGCAAAGCGGAAGGGAAGCTTCCCGCTAATGGAGCTGCTGTACGTTCCATCGTTTCTTCCATGCTCGCTGATGCCATTGCGGAAGACTTCGGGATTCATATGGATACCGTTCTTACCGGGTTCAAATTCATTGCCGGTAAGATCGCGGAATACGAAGCGACCGGAAGCCATACTTTTGTCTTCGGATTCGAGGAGTCCTTCGGTTATCTCGCCGGAGCCTTTGCCCGCGACAAGGATGCTGTACAGGCCAGCCTTCTGACTTGCGAGATGGCCTGCTCCTACAGGCTGAAGGGAATGACGCTGTTGGATGCGCTCCGTGACATCTATGCGAAATACGGCTGCTATCGTGAAGAAGTGCGCAGCTTCTCTTTCCAGGGACGTGAAGGCATGGAAAAGATGGCGCAGCTTATGACAGCGCTCCGCAACGACCCGCCCAAGGAGATCGCCGGCAATCAGGTTGTGACAGTCGTGGACTACCTGTCCGGAAGTGCCAAGAATGCTGACGGAACCGAGTATGCGATTGATTTCCCCAAGAGCAACGTGATCGAGGTGCTTATGAACGGCAAAGAACGTTTCATTATGAGACCGTCCGGAACCGAGCCCAAAGTCAAACTGTATTTCGGCGTCCGTGCTGATACGCAGGAGGCTGCAAAGGAACGTATCGACGAGGTGATTGCAGCCTGCGTCGCATACTGTGGGCTGTAATATCTTGCCAGAATCCATTAAGCGGAGCGCTTCTTTAACGCTCCGCTTTTTTGATGATGTCTGCGCATTCTATGGGATATTATGGTACAATACATATGATAGGATGATGCTGGACTATGGAACATGGAAAGGAGCAGACGATGGCGGTCAAGATCATTATAACAGGAAAGCATACACCGGAGAGCCGAAAGAGATTTATGGAATTGTCCGGATGCAATGTCGTATTTGCTGAGATGCCGGAGGATATCCGACAGGAAGACTGTGAGGATGCGGAGATTCTCGTAGGTACTGTGAACCGGGATCTTGCAGCGAGAATGCCAAAGTTGCGTTTTGTGCAGCTCTTCAGTGCAGGTGCCAATGAATATGCATGGCTTCCGGATCATATCATATTGGCAAATGCTTATGGAGCATACGGTGATTCGATCGCTGAACATATGCTTGCAACCACGCTCATGGCCATGAAACGTCTGCCGGAATACCTGGAGATGCAGGAAAACCGTGGATGGGAACTCCTGAAGGACATCGACTGGTTTGAAGGATCCAGGATCCTGTCGGTCGGCATGGGAGCGATCGGCACCTCTTATCTCAGGAAAGCTTCCGCCTTGGGGGCTGAGTGTTACGGAGTCCGCAGAACCCTGCATGATCAGCCGGCATTCGTAAACAGACTGGTCACACCCGATGGAATGGATGAACTGCTGCCGGGTATGGATGTTGTGGCACTGAGCCTTCCTGGGACAGATGCGGTTAAGGGTATGTTTGACGAACGAAGACTGCGACTGATGAAGAAAACAGCTATCCTCATCAATGTCGGACGCGGGAATTCAGTTGTGACAGAGGATCTGATCCGTGTGATGAACGACGGACATCTCAGAGCGGCCTGTCTGGATGTCATGGATCCGGAACCGCTTCCCGAGGATCATCCTCTGTGGAGCACCCCCAGGGTTTATATCACACCGCACATATCAGGCGGATTCAGAGCCGGAGTCAACTACGGACGTGTGCTGGATGTTGTTCTCCGTAACCTTTCGCAGGTCCTTGAAGGCCGTCCGCCGATCCATATCGTGGACCGCAGCCTTGGTTACTGACGGGTGATGCTTCTGTTCGAAACCAATAATCAGAATAAAGGAACAGCCCGGTATCTGTTTCGGTGCAGATGCCGGGCTCTCTTTACACACGGGATACAGAAGACAAGTTATCCTTTTTCCGAATCGGCGCTGTTAATCCCACCTCCAAATGAACGGGATTCATAAAGCACATACAACCTGTTTCCGGATGAAACAGTCCTGACGGAAGAGATCAGTCGAACTTCTTTTTTGTATACGCTGTTTTTAACGATTTCCTGTTGGGACGGAAAGGTCTTTCATATTCGGAGCAATCGCGCGCGGCCAGAAACTCCTTCACCGGACCGATATCAAGCTCTTCGGGCTTTGACAGGTTATAGACCTGTTCCAATGTGTCTGAGCCAACGGTGAAAGCCATCGTAAGCTTCATGGCCGCTCGGTCGACATCATAGGAGATGTCACACATCTTGCCGTTCTCTTCCCATCCATGGAACTGACGTGCAGCCCGCATGTCCATTTTCTCGTACACTTGGTTGTCACGCTCGATGCCGATGGTATAGCGTTCTCCGAAAGAGCCAGCGCCTAGGATATTGCCATCTGCCTCATTGTGTTCTGTGGGCATGACATAACCGCGTCCGCAGTCGGCGATGATATTGTCCATGACTTTATGGTTGCGTCCCATGGGGCCGTGACCATTGCAGATGCGGACCGGGTCTCCCCAGTTCAGGAACACGCCGGCACCATCCAGTCCAAGCATGATGTTGTGGTCAGTAATCAGATTGTCAGAATCGTGTTCGTAGAAACCGTGGCCGCCGCCCGATGTACGCTGCGGCTTGGATCCGGTGGGATCCGCACCGCCGTGGATGACAACATTGTGGTCTGTACGGCAGGGGATATCCGAAGCTTCGATGAAGATAGCGCCCATGACCATGCTCTTGCAGTCAACAATCGTATTGTAGCAGATCCGCTCATTGACGTTTCCGAAGTCTGTCCAAATCGCAGGCCCGTATCCATTGTTTGTGACGATGTTGTATCGAATGAGACCGTTATGGACTCCGTGGACTTTGATAGCACCTGATTCGTAATTGTATTCGATATCATGCCAGCAGTTTCCATCCAGGACATTGCCTTCCAGAAGGATACCTTCATTGCGGCCCAGACCTGCGATGCCGCATACACCGCAGTGGCTGACTCTGTTGCGGCGCACGATCATGTGGGTCGGTGTCTGGGTTTCCCGACGCCTCATGGGCGATTCGTTCCCGATGTCGATGCCCAGTCCATTGCACCAGTCCACACTGTTTTCTTCCAAGATCCAATGATGACCGCAGTGAGTGGAAAGGGCTCCTTTCTGGGAACCGGGGCACCCGTTGCCTACATATTCGAAGGAAAGGCCTTTTACGCGCACATAACCGAGACCGCTGACGGCAGGGGAGAAGAGCTGATCACGGCAGGTATAGGTGATCTTGTGATCTCGCGGATCACTGTCATCTTTCAAACGGATAATGAACTTGTACCCTGAATCTTCGACCCAGTAGGAGCCGGGAACCTGTGAGAGCTGCTGGGAGAAGTTGACCTGCCAGAGCGGTTCGCCGTCTACCATGATGAGGCCGCGTCGTTTCAGAAAAGGCTGCCAGTCTTTTTCGAAGGGCAGGTATTCAAACCAGAACTCACATCCGCCAAAAGGCTGGCTTGCGCAGTTGACCATAGAGAAGGGATTGATTTTGTCGAAGTCTTCCTGTTCGAAATAGCCCTGCCAGCATTTTGCGTTCTCGCTGTAGTCCAAAGTGTAATTATAATAGGCACCTAGACCGATCGTGTTGTACTCGCACTGATCCGTAAATCCGTGCGTATACTCTTTTGCCCCGGTCAGGACAACTTTTTCTCCCGGAGCAGCTTCGTAGCTGATCATGCTGTCCGGCCCGTTCCCGCCTCTCAGCGGACGAACAAACTCATCATATACCCCTCCGCCAATGACGACACGTTCGCCTGGCATAAGGACTTCCGCAGCTTTGGAAATGGTGGCAAAAGGAGCATCCTCGGTTCCGGGGTTGTTGTCTGAAGCTTTTGAATCTTTGGAGACATAATAAGTATGTTTGAATACGGTATCACAGTCCCAGAAGGCAAAGGAAGAGCCATCCGGCAGTATGGCATGGTCAGGATTCTGATGCATTGATTGTTCTCCTTTCTTATATAGGGATTCCTTAAGACAAAGATATCACAGCCTGAAGGCAATCTCAACTGTTCTCTCTCTACTATATATGTTCTGCGAATAATATATTTATCAGATGAAAGGATCGGTTACTGTTGGCTGGTTTGTCTGATTTGAAGAGGTGCCAGAAAAATGGGAACGGGGAATCTTTTCGCTGATGAATGGTTCCTGATCATTATCCGTACGATGTGGAATATATATCTGAAGAGTGTTCAATATGTACGAACGTTTTTGTGTAATATTTTTTTAAAATACAGTTGACAGATATGGCTGGGTTTGTTATCATAGTGAAGCTGTCGCGCGAGAGACAGCGAGGTTCCTTGAAAACTGCATAGTATGAAGACAATGAACAAACGCCTGAGAGAAATCAAGCAAGAGATTCATTTGAGGAAACAATAATTTCGGATCGAACACAGATCTGAAGCTAAGGA